>Ga0187769_10000180_pt1 | contig 34601 bp, 30 predicted proteins | sample 0116_SJ02_MP02_1_FD_133140 | JGI IMG/M metagenome (GOLD analysis project Ga0187769, IMG submission 133140) | Tropical peat soil microbial communities from peatlands in Department of Meta, Colombia - 0116_SJ02_MP02_10_MG | ecosystem: Environmental > Terrestrial > Soil > Wetlands > Peat | place...
GCATCCCTACACGCTCGAGGTCGAAGGCATCACCGCGAGCATCGACTACGAGCCGGCCGAGTCCACCACGCCGATGTTCGGCGGGAACTCCAACTGGCGCGGCCCGATCTGGTTCCCGCTGAACTACCTGATCATCAGCATCCTGGAGCGCTACCACCGGTTCTACGGCGACGACTACACGATCGAGTACCCGACCGGGTCAGGCAACCTACTGACCCTGGACAAGATCGCCGCTGACCTGTCAGACCGGCTGATCTCGATCTTCACCAACGGCCCGGACGGCCAGCGGCCCTGTTTCGGCGGCACCGAGCTCATGCAGACCAACCCCGCCTGGCATGACAATCTGATCTTCAGCGAGTACTTCCACGGCGACAACGGCGCCGCGATCGGCGCGTTCCACCAGACCGGCTGGACGGGGGTGATCGCCGATCTGATCCGTCGCCGGCACGGACACGTCGAAGCCATCGGCGATGTCGTCCGACGGATCGGCTTGCAGGCAGGGCGATGAGCGCCCCACCAGCGCTCGCCGGCCACTCGCGGCAAATTCGCAGCGGTCTCCCGGCTTTCGCAAAGGCGACGTGCGACGCGATGTCGCACGTATCGAGTGGACTACCGGACCGGCAGCGAGTATTGGTTCTGCCGGACCGTCGCCAACGACTTGCTGTCCACCCGCGGCGTGGCGTGCCCGCGGGTGTCGAACGCCTCACCCGGTAGCGGGCGCAACAGGTCAAGCTCCTGGCCGAGCGCCTCACCGACGGTCTGGCGCCGGCCACGGATCGTGCCTCGAAGGTCGGTGATGCACGCGGCCGCGATCCGCTCGTCGAGCTCCGCCAGCGAGCCGACCTCCGGCACCGGCGCGAGGTAGGCGCGGCGGAACCGGCCGACGTCACCTTCGATGCCGCCCTCTCGTGGGCACCTTCCTTGCCCGTCCGTAAAGCTCGATTCGTAGAGGTAGTGCGAGCGCAGCGCGACGAACCGGTCGGTCTCCACTCGGCGCCGGCCGCGCAGCACCCGCTTGACCGCCGAGCCGAGGTTGGCGTATCGGATCAGGCTGAACACGCCGCCGAAGAACTCCAACGCGGCGACGTGCCCCTCCAGGAACGCCTGCCGCATCTCACGGGTGTGCGCCTGCACGAAGCACGCTCCTGAGAAGCAGGCGCGCATCCCGAATAGGTGCACCTTCGTCGCCACGCCAGCGATCACAACGGTCGCCTCGCCCCAGTCCACCTCGGCCTCCGCGCCCGGCTCTGAGCACAGCGGCACGAACACCTCATCGACCAGCTCGCCCAACAGCTGGCGCCGCTCGCGGACATACCGGCGGACCCGCCGTTCCGCGTTCCGCGTTGCCGCGCCGTATCGCGCTGTCAACGGGGCGTGGCGTTCAGGAGCGCCGGTTCTGAGTCAGGCTTTGGCTGGTCGGTGGCTGTCTTGGGACAGGGCGAGGCCGTCGCTTGGATGCTGCGCCTGGCGTCGGCTTCTCGTGGGTAAGACGTCAATGCGACCGCGACCGTGTAGTGACCACCCGGCGGTTCGAGCGGCCATCTGGTCACAGCGCGGGCACCCGGATACGGCGCTCACGCGTCCACCGGTCGGCGCGGCACCGGCTGCTGTGAAGCGGCGTACGACACCGGCCTCGTCATCGGGAGAACGCAGCACATGCCGCGCCACGGCCAGTCCCGCTCTCGCGCCGAGGACGATCTGATCCGCCCGGGGCATGTCATTTCCGGTGTCGCGAGCGAACGCAGCCAGCAGGGCGTCGGCGTGCTGGCGCCGGCGGGCCCGCCAGCATTGGTCGCATCCGGGTCGTTCCGGGACCACGGCCGGTCCCACCCATATCGCGCCCTCGTAGGGCTCGACGGTGACGTGACGCACGCGTCTGTGCTCCAGGGCGCGCCGCACGTCTCCTAGCCGCGACTGGGCTGACCCGATTAGTACGGCGAGGGAAGGCGCGGTCGCTCCGGGGACCAGGCGGTCGAGGTTGTCGGGCCTGCCGTCGAACTCGACGGCGGCTCCTCGGGCTGCCTGGAGCAGCATGCGGGCTAATCTCCGCGCCCATGGGTCGAACGCGACCACGAGCAATGCGGGATTCACCACAGGGGGCTCGGCCATGGGTTCACCTCCTGTGTGGGTAGAGACGTGAGGCCCATTCGGCGGGGCGCCTCGAAAAGGCGCCGACTCGCGAGGTAGCGCACGCGCGTGTCGGCTAGGTAGGGGATGAGCGGTGGCACGATCACTCTCACCACGCGTACGCCGGTACCTTCGAGTTCGACCGGGGTCAGATCTACCGCGACCACGTCGCTCGACTCCTCGGCAAGGATCGAGACGACTCGCTCGAGCCGTCGGTTGATCGAGGTGGACAGGCCGCCGCGCGGGTCGACTAGGCCTGGCCCGGCGCTCGCCGGACGCGAGCTCTGGCCGCGCGAGGCCGGGCCTGGGAAGAGATGGTGGAACGCCTCCTCGGGGACCTGGGCAGGCGGATCCGAGCGGGAGTCGGACCATAGGCAGGCTCGCACGACCGTGACCTCCCGTACGGCCTTCAGGGCGGCGCGCGATGAGACGTCGGAGCATCCGGCGCCGACAGCTGGCGGCAGCCCGGAGCCGGCCGGAGGCAGTAGAACGGCGAGCGCGGTCGGCACGCCGAGGTCGCTCGTGGCATCGAACACCGCGATGTCAGTCCCATCCTTGTCGGACTCGAGCGTGCGTAGGACGGTATCCCAACCCCAATCCGGGTCATCAGCAGCGCCCTGTCGGCACCGAAGCGACTCGAGCTCGAGTGGGTGGGCTCGGCGGAGGGGCAGCCGACGCAGCCACGCGATGGCGACGGCGTCGCGCTCGATCAGCTCGAAACATGCTCCGAGCAGGGCCGCCTCTTCGCTTGTTGCGGCCGCGCATCCGGACGAGCTCTGGAGCCAAAAATGTTCGACTGGATGATTAGGGGTGATCCCGAGATGGGACATCACCGCGGGGACCCAGACGTCACGGCCGGTCACCAGTGACCACCCTCGTGTCCAGCGCAGCGGCTGGGCGGGATCCCATTGCGTGAGCGGAAAGTCGGACGCCTCGGTCTCAGTTTCCGAGCAGCGGGCGATGTCGCTCAAGTCGATTGCGTCGGGTCCCATCTCGATCGCCGGGCTGGTCACCCAGTGGCGATCAGAGCCGGCCGCGGCGGCATAGCGCTCAAGCGCCTCCATCAGCGCGATGCGTGCGGACACGTCGGGGTCGAGATGGCATCCAATCCCGTCCAGCTCAACCCCGAATCGCTTGGGTGCCTCGGGATCCCGGAGCAGGGCTACCTCACCCAGGCGAGCCAGCGTCACGGTGTCTTTCGAACGAACCAGCTCCGGCGCCAGCCGTTCCAAGCCCGACACTACTCCGCCGACGGGCGATACGAGCTTGCCCAGCGCGCCCAGCTCCAACGTCGCCGTCTTACTCATGGTCGCTTCCAAGCATCAGGCGTTCATCCCAACAGGTGGGCGATCCCACGCATTTCGAACACGACTAAGGCCAGCGTCGCCAACGTGTAGAGCGCAGTCACGGCGCCGTATGCGGCATAAACCCCGTGGCGGCGGCCCCTTTTCGCGTGCCGGAGGGCCCACCCCGCACCGTCCGGGCCGGTCAAGGAGCGGCCGCCCATGCTGTTGTCGGTGAGCCAGGCTCGCATGTGTGACCAGGCACGAGGGCGCAGGTTCAGTTCACCGGTGGCTGCCTCCAGGGCGTGGTAGCCGTCGGTCGGAAGCAGCGGGGTCAGGTTACGCGCAAGCATCAACAAGAGCGACAGAAACACGATCGTCGCCGTGCCCGAGACCTCTCCGCTCGCACTCAGCGCCACCGCGGCCGCTGCCCCGGCTGCCACCAGATCGACGCACGGACCGGCCAGCGCCACCAGCACCCGAGAGCGCCTGGCCGGGAGTCGGTAGATGTCGGTGCAGTCGACGTAGGCCAGTGGCAGGAACCAGCCCCACAGCATTACTCCGGCCTCCCGGACTGCCACCCCGAACGCCTTGCACACCGTGGCATGCGACAACTCGTGCACCGCCACCTCGACGAGCAGGATCCCGAATACAGCCGGCCACAGGATGGCCGTCGGTGTGGAGAAGCTGACCAGCCCGGCGATACAGAGCGTCAGGCTCGCCACGAGCAGGGCCATCATCGTCAAACGGGTGGCGCGGCCGTGCTGGACCGCCATCCGCGCCGGCCAGGTCACGAGCGGATCGATCCCCCGCGTGATCTTCAGCTTCGGGTTAGCAGCGATCCACTTGCACCACCAGGCCCGCTCCGGAACGGTGTCGCATCCAGCGTCCAATGTGAACGCACCAGCGCGTCTCAACCCGTCAATCGCTCGGAGCACCGCTTCGCGCCTGCGCGCTTCCAGCTCCGGATCGCCGCGGCCGTTCACCTCGGTCAGGATCTGCGCCGTGGTGGTCGTGCCATCGAGCGCGTCTAACAGGTTCGCGGCGCCGCGGCTCAGCCGGATGTACCTGCGCTCGGCGGTCAGGTAGAGCATCGGCTGGAAGTCCGCTCCGATCAATCTCTCCACGTTCACCGAGAGAGCCAGTGGAGCTCGCAGCCAACTCTCGGCTGTAGCGGTGGATTCAATTTGCAGTTCGTCCATCAGGTTCTCCTTGGCTTGCGCCTGAAGTTTCGTGCCATTGGCCCTGTAGAGAAGGGCGTCGCGGCAGCCACTCGCGACGCCCCCCGGCTGCTTGCCCCGCGCGCCCCCGATCCAAGAAATCGGTGTTTCCGCGTGCCGTGGTACACGATCGAGCACGCGTTCTCGGGCACGTACGCGGATCTGGCGATCAACTCGCAAGGCCAAATCTTCGTCATTCCGCCACGACCGCCGGCGGTCACGGATCTGTCGTTCGTGTCACTTGACGGCATCAACTACACCGCGTCCTTCCCCAAGCACTTCGGGCTGAGCGTCCGTGGCAGCGAGGGCCAGGGAGCGACGGTGACGGCGACGCTGCGCAAGCCACGGGCGCTGGCCTTGATCGTCCGCGCCGCAGGCGATCATCGGCTTGCGACGGTCGGAGTCGTGCATCTCGGTGAGCACCCGGCCGGGGTGTCGAACATCCACTGGGACCTCGAGGTCGCTCCCGCCCGGCCACTACGAGATCAGCCTCGACGCACTAAACGGCGAGCTCCTGTCCGTGCCCGCTCCCCCGAGCCCAATCACCGTCGTGGTGCAGGCCAACGGACACGTCCAGGTAGAGAGGTAAGCAGCCGCAGATAGGCCCTGATGGCCGGGTCCGCCGCGTGAGCAGGCCCGGCCATCGTCTCCTCTGGGCCGAAAGCGTGCGCCACCCAAGGCGCTCACTGGGGCAAAGGGACACGTGCTCTGACTCTCGCGCCGCCCGCGGACCGGCCATCCCCTTGGCGCCCACACGCGTGCCGGGCCGCCGGTGGTGCTAGCCGCCACGTCGTCGGCCTGCTCTAACGCCAGCGCTACTGCTCCGCCAAGAACGCTAAAGAGCCAACGTGCCTCGGCCGGTTGCTTGCTGGATCTGGCGCGGCGCCTCGGCCTATGTCGGGCCGCGACGCACGACACGCACAACCGCAACGCCGTCCGGACTCTCAAAGCCGCATTGCTTGCAGACGGTCACGCCGGGGCGGCCAGCTCTTCGAGCCGGACTCGAGCCTGAGCGGTGTAGAGACTGTCGCCCTTAGCTTTGAACAGCTCGAGTGCCCCGCTCGCTGCGAAGGTCGATTCCTCCCGGCGGTCGAGCTTTTGCAGGACGAACGAGAGCGTGAGGAGCGCCTCTCCTTGCCCGAACGTAAAGTCGGTCGCAAAGGCACGGTCCACGGCGCTCCGCGCCCACTGCTCGGCTGCTTCGCTGTCGCCCTCGGCGAGAGCAAGCTGGGCCCGCACGGCGTTTGTGATCGCAAAGTTGATGACGTCCTCCTGCCCACCGATTTCTTCGCACAGCTCGATGGCTGAACGCGCTGCGTCGCGGTCTCCCAACATCTCGTGGACCTTCGCTAGCATCGCGAGCGTCGTCGAGCGGAAGCCGCGATCGCCCGCTTGCTCGAAGAGTGCGTCTGAGCTCAGCAGCAGCTCACGGGCGCGGCCCGGACGCCCAGCCAGGACCTCAAGCCTCGCCATGAGCTGATCCGAGCCTCCGACCATAACGTACCCGCCAAGCGCCGCGAACTGGTCTTGCGCCTGTTTCGTAATCGCGAGAGCTTCGTCCAAGTCGCCGTGCAGCCGAGCTAGCTCGCCGCGCAGCAAGGTCACTGAAGCAACGAGGAACGGTCCCACATCCTGCTCGCGCTCCAGCGCCTTGAGCTCCTGGGTCACCTGTTCGACGTCAAACGGTCCCCACAAGAGCGCGGCGACCTGCCACCCGAGCGCCCGCGCACGAAGGCCATTGTCCCCGGCCCGGGCAGCGTGATCGGCCGCCAGCCGCAGCTCGGCGGCCGATGGCCGCGCTTGACTCACGGCCCAATGCGCCCAGAACGCGGCCAGGTGAGCCTTCGCGAGCCCACGCTCGTCGTCGCGCTCGGCAAGTTGCGCGAGCATCCCCGGAAGCAGCGACTGAATTCGTTGCCCCACGCCGTCGGGTCGTGCGTTGTTCACCCATTCGAGTCGGGTCAGTCGGGCATCCAGGGCGGTTTCGGGATCGTGCTCGCCCACAGCCAGAAGCTCGTCCGCGCGAGCTAGGTCGCCCGCCACGATCAGCTCCTCGGCCAGCCCCACCCCAATCCGCACTCGGAGCCGATCGCCCGCCGGCGCGATCTGATGCGCTCGTTCCAGCAGGTTCCGCGCCGCAGCGACGTCGCTCCGGTTCCGCGCTCGTTGACCCGCCGCGAACAGATGCTCCGCCGCGCGCCGGGCGAGCGCCGGTTCGGCCACCCGCGCGAGCTCGACGCTGTAGCGCACCGCCTGCTCCAAATGCCACCCGGCGATCTCGTCAAGCTCGAGAAGCTCCGTGCCGTGTTCCTCCAACCACAGCGCGAACCGCTCGTGAAGCTCCGCCCGGGTTACCTTCGGCAACGCGTCGTACGCCGCGTCGCGGATGAGCAGGTGACGGAAGCGAAACGCCTCATCGCCACTCAGTGTTCCGGGATGTGGGCGGATCAATTCCTTGCGCACAAGACCCGAAAGCCGCAGCTCGACCTCGGCGGCGAGCCGCTCTCCGGCCAGCGCCTTTACGGCAAGGCTGTGGAAAACTTCGCCTTCAACCGCGCCACGCTCAAGCAACTCGCGCTCCTCGGCGCCCAGCCGCTCTAGGCGCGCCGCCAGCAGCGCCTGGATCGTTGGGGGGACCTCGACTGTCCCTCGCTCGCGTGCGAGCGCGACCATCTCCTCCAAGAACAGCGGGTTGCCCTCGCTCGCCTTGATCACTCGCGCCCGGGCCTCTGGATCGACGCCGTCGCCAAGCGCATCAAGCAGAGCTTCGGACTCTTCCCCGACGAGCGGCTCCAGAAGGACGGTCGTGGCGGTCAGCTTGCCGCCGCCCCAGGCTGGTCTGTCGTCGAGCAGCTCGGGACGAGCCGTGCACAGCAGCAGGATAGGTGCGCCGCGGGAGAGATCTGCGACGTTGTCCAGCAGGTCCAACAGCATCGCCTCGGCCCAGTGAAGATCGTCGAGATACACCACGACCGGGCGCTCGGCCGCGAACGACTCCAGTAGGCGCCTGACTTCCCAAAACAACTCCTCCGGCGTCGCCACACCACCGCTGCTGAGATGCTCCAGCACCCGCGCGGCCCGTTCCCCGAGTGGGATCAGCGCCTCGACCAGGGGCCAAAACGTGATCCCATCGCCGTAGTGAAGGCACCGGCCGCGCAACACCATCGCCTGGTCGCCGATGCTGGCGAGCAATTCGCTGACTAGCCGCGACTTGCCCACGCCGGCTTCTCCCAGCAGGCTGAAGAGGTGACAGCGGGATTCCTGGACGGTTCGCTCCCAGGCCTGATGCAGCAGCGCTAGCTCGCGCTTCCGACCCACGAGCGGTGCGTCCAAATGACGCTTGAGCCCCGGCGCGGCCGGATCCACTCGCACGAGGCGATACGCCGGCACCCGCTCGGACTTACCCTTCAGCTCAAGCGGCTCCAGCGCCTCGACCTCAACGGCGTCGCGCACGAGGCGCAGCGTCTGCTCGCCCAGCAAGATCTCCCCAGGCTGGGCGGCCTGCTCCAACCGCGCAGCGACATTAATCGCGTCGCCGATCGCGAGGTTCTCCCCCTCGCCCATCAACACCGGGCCGGTGTTCACTCCGGTACGGAAGCGCAGCTCGACGCGGACTTCGTCCGCGACCGTTGGCAGCCGCTCCCTTATCTCAGCCGCTGCCCGCACCGCCCGCAAAGCATCGTCCTCCTGCACGCGCGGGATCCCGAACACCGCCATAACCGCATCACCGTGGAACCTGTCGATGGTCCCGCCATGGCGCTCGATCGTCGCGCGCAGCTCCCCGAAGTACCTGTTGATCACGCTGCGGAGCAGCTCAGGATCCAGGCGCTCGCCCAGCGCCGTCGAGCCCGTGACATCGCAGAACAACGCCGTCACCACCTTGCGCACCTGACGCGGCGGCGGAGCCTCAGGAAGCGCTGCGCCGCACGCGGGACAGAATCGAAACCCCTCCGGACTCTCGGCACCGCACCGTGAGCAGGTCAACATGGCCACGCACATCCTCTCACCCGGACCACGACGACGCCCAGTGCAACCTGTCCCACAGATGCTCCAAGGCCTGAGGGCACGGCCCAATACTGACGGCGCGCTCGTCCGCCTGATGCGCTCCTGGTCAGCCCTTGCAACCGATGTGGACTGCCACGAGAGTGCACGGCTCTACCAACGCTGGCAGCAAGACGTGGTGACGCCGATGACCGTCCGCGCGTTAGGTCCCGCCGGCGGCTTGTGGTCCATCGGTCCTCCGCCCCTAACCACCGCGCGTGCGGCTATCCCGCGCCTGCGGAAAAGAAAGCGAGTCGGCGCTCGTCGGCGGATTCGCGAGACGGCTCGTTTGCCGCGCAAGTCCAGCAGGCTGCGCACGAACTGCATCTTATTGTTGACACGAGCGCCGATGAGGAAGACGACGAAATCGCCCTCGATCTCGGCCATCATCCGTCTGCCAGCTACTTACGCCATCGCTCTGCTCCCACGGTCGTCAAATTGTCTGGGCCGTCGTACTGCGAGAGTCGACACTCTGTCCGACCATCCGTGGTTCCCGGAACCAGTCGATGGGCGGTGTGAGCCAATGACCGGCAGTGCACACGATCTTGAGGTGTTCGACTGGGCGCGGGGAACCCGGCAGGGTGAAACGATCCACGATCTGGGCGGGGAGGCCGCAGCTCGGGCAATCAAGCGGGATGGCTGCAGACGCTTCGATCTGTTCGTGGACTGAATACATGTCAGTTACTCCTGTTGACCGCGGGTGGGGCTTTGCTTGTGACGGCTGGGCCTGCCGGTCAGTCGTCTGTCGGTCGGATGTTCTGGTTGACCCGGAAGACGTTGTGGGCGTCGTGCGACCGCTTGATGCGGGCCAGGCGCTCGTAGTTATCGCGGTAACTGGCCCGTACGCGATCCTGGCCTTCGTCCATCATCATGTTCACGTAGGCGCCGCCCGCCGAGTAGGGGTGCAGAGCCTGCTGGTAGTCGATGCTCCAGGTCCGGATCGCGTTGGCGTTGGCTGGGTCACGGTCGACGCCGAAGAACACGGACGCCCAGTTAGCGTCGCGGTAGCTCCAAGCGGTATCGGCCGAGCCGAGGTCGTGGGCGGCGCCGTCGATCGGGTACAGATGCATCCCCGACTGGATCGTGGGTAGGTTGCCGCCAAAGCGAGCGTGTATGTCGATGGCCTCATTCGGAATCTCGTTGACGAAGTCCGCGCGCCAGTACCACTGGTCGCCGGGCGGGTAGAGCCCGTCGAAGGCGCTTTGAAGCATCGCGTGGGGCATCGGCTGTGCGCCGTTGATGAGCGGCTCGGGCAACGCGGCCAACAGCGGCGCGATCGCCTGGGCGGCGCCCTCCTGTGAACCGAGATAGCACCAGATGATCCCGCACACCTTGCGTAGGTGGAGCGCCTCCGGGAACGGGGGCACCGGTGCGATGATGTGGAACGCGAAGAAGCCGTTCAGCTCGCGGGGAGCGGAGGGCAAAAACTCGCGGTAGACCGACAGGACCTCGGCTGCTTGCTCGGCCGCCCAGAACGTCGGGCCGCCGATCACCGTCCCGACTTCGTGGAGACGGAAATGGAAGGAGGTCACGACGCCGAAGTTGCCGCCCCCGCCGCGGATCGCCCAGTACAAGTCGGGGTGCTCGCTGGGGTTTGTGCGAACCGTCTGTCCGTCGGCGAGCACGATCTCGGCCTCGAGCAGGTTGTCGATCGTCAGCCCGTGCTTGCGGGTGAGATGCCCGATCCCGCCACCAAGCGTGAGGCCGCCGACCCCGGTTGTGGAGATGACCCCGCTCGGCGTGGCCAGGCCGTGCTCGCCGGTGGCGCGGTCGACCTCAGCCCAGGTGCAGCCGCCGCCGACCCGGACCGTGCGGGCATCCGGATCGACCTCGATCTGCTTGAGCAGCGACAGGTCGATCACCACGCCGTCGTCGCATGTCCCGAGTCCGGCGCCGTTGTGCCCGCCGCCGCGGACCGCGAGCAGCAGCTCGTGATCGCGCGCGAAGCGAATTGCCGAAGCGACGTCTGCAGGCTGGCTGCAGCGCGCGATCAGCGCCGGGCGCTTGTCGATCATCGCGTTGTACACGCTGCGCGCCCGCTCGTAGTCGCCGTCCTCAGGTCCGATCAGCTGCCCCTGAAAGCCCGGCAGCTCCTGACGCGCGACATCTGCGGGCGTAATGATGGTGCTCATTGCCCCTCCTTCTCGGATGGTCCCGGTGCGATGCGTCACGCTAAGCGGTGGCGGCGCTCCTGTCATCACGCGGACTGACGAACTTCTGGATCGCGGATTCCGAGCCGACCTGTTGCGTGGATCGTCAGATCTGACTATCGTGCCCGTGGGGGCTGCGTCGTGCACGATCTTCCCGCCTCGCTTCGCACTGCCGCGCCGTTTCCGTTCGTCGGGCGCGCGTCTGAGCTCGACGTGCTGCGGACGCTGCTGCCGGGGGCCAGCGGCGAGGGCCGGCGGGTGCTGCTGCTCGGCGGTGAAGCCGGAGCAGGTAAGACGCGACTCGCGCGAGAGTTCGCGGCCGAGGCCGCTCGCGACGGCATGCTGGTGCTCTACGGCCAGTGCGACGCCGTCGTGCCCACGCCGTATGGGCCGTTCGTGCCGGCGCTCGAGCAATTGGCGCGGGCAATCGATCCCGCCGAGCTGAGGGCGATCTCGGACGCCGGGGCAGGCCGGCTGAGCCGGCTGCTCCCTGAGCTGGCCGCGCCGACCGCCGAGCTCGCGCCGCCGGCCAAGGCCGATCCGGACACCGAACGTCACTGGCTGCACTCGGCGGTCACGGATCTGCTCGCCGAGGTCAGTAAGCGGCGGCCGGTGCTGGTCGTGCTCGAGGACGTTCACTGGGCTGACGCCCCCACATTGCTGCTGCTCCGTCACCTCGCGCGGGCGGCTTGGACCGGCCGCGTACTGATGTTCGCCACCTTCCGCGACGCGGATGCCGACCTGCCCGAGCTGCTGTCGCAGACGCTGGCGGACTTGCGCCGGTCCGACGACGTCGTGCGACTGCGGCTCGCTGGGCTCACCCGCGCCGAGATAAGCGAATTCGTGACGCGAGCTGTGGAAGGCGACGCGGGAGGCGACCTCGCCGAGGTCGCCGGGACGATCAGCGATCTCACCGAGGGCAACGCCTTTCTCGTCTGCGAGCTGTGGCGGGCGCTGCTCGAGACAGGCGCCGTCGAGCTGCTCGACGGCTCGGTCAGGCTGACCCGACCGGTGGCTGGACTTAGCACGCCTGACGGCGTCCGTGATGTCGTCAGCGAACGGCTCGCGCGGCTCGCGCCGGCCACCACCTCGGTGCTCGACCTCGCGGCCACCGCGGGCGCGGAGTTCGAGCTCGAGATCGTGCGGCGCGGCTCGCGCCTCGGCGAAGACGAGGTCGTCGCCGCGCTCGACGAGGCGATCCGCAGCGCGACGATCGAGGAGCTCCCCGGCCGCCGGCTTGCGTACCGGTTCACGCACGAGTTGGTCCGCAGAGCCGTATACGACCGGCTCACCGCGGCACGCAAGGCGCAGCTGCACCTCCGCGTCGGCGAGGCGCGAGAAGCGACGTCGGGACGCTCGGCGCGGGCGCTCGCGGACCTCGCCCACCACTTCGCCGCTGCGGCGCCGCTGGGAGAGGCCGGACGAGCGATCGAGTACAGCGTCCTCGCCGCCCGGGCGGCGATCGAGGCGCTCGCGTATGACGAGGCGGCCGAGCTGCTGCGGACCGCGCTCGAGCTCGGGGTGGACGGGGAGCGACAGCGGGCCGAGGTGCTGCTCGAGCTCGGCGCCGCCACGCACCTCGCCGGCAAGGCCCTGGACGCGATGGAGGCGTTCCGCCCGGCGGCCGAGATCGCGCGCACGATCGGCGACCCGGAGCTGCTCGCGCAAGCCGCGATCGGCTACGAGGAAGCGTGCTGGATGCCCAGCCTCCCCGAGGGAGCGGCGGGTCTCCTCGAGGAGGCGATCACGGCCCTCGGCGACCGTCACCCGCAGCTACGTCTCGCGCTGCTCGCCGGTCTCGCCCGCACGCTCGACCGACAGGGACAGCACGAGCGAGGCGCGATTGTGCGCACAAACGCGATCGCGCTCGCGCGCCGCCTCGGCGATCGCCTCGGCCTCGCCACCGTGCTGGCCCGGTGCTATTGGGCGCGCGGAGGGATCCCGAACGAGGAGATCCTCGAAATGCTGACCGAAGCCAAGGCGATCGGCGAGGAGTTCGGCAACACCGAGATCCAGAGCTACGCGATGGGGGGGCGCGTGCCGACGTTCGTGGCGCTCGCCGATATGCGTTCCGCGCGCCGGGAGGTCTCCGCACTACGCGCGCACGCGCAGGCAAACAGGACGCCGTTCGTGCTCCATATCGCCGAGCACTACGGAGCCGCGATCGCGCTCGCCGACGGCCGCCTCGAAGCGGCAGAGACGATGATGCGCAGCTCCGAGGAAGCGGGACGGCTACTCACCGGACGAGACGCCTCCGGCATCTTCGGGATCCAGATGTTCAGCCTGCTACGCGAGCAGGGGCGACTGGCGCAACTCGCACCGATGGTCAGGATCCTGGGCGCGGGCGACCGTAACGACGGGCCATGGCGGCCCGGTCTCGTGTCGCTGCTCGTCGAGCTGGGGATGGAGGCCGAGGCACGGCGCGAGCTCGCGCGGTTCGCCGCCGAGGGACTGGAGCCGCTGCGCCAGTCGCTGTGGCTCGCCTCCCTCACCTACATAACCGACGCTTGCGCCGCCCTCGGCGACGAGACGATCGCGGCGCTCCTATACCCCGAGCTCGCGCCGCTCGCGGGCACGAACGTCATGATCGGGGCGCTCGTCGCGTGCTACGGAGCCGCCGACCGCTACCTCGGCATGCTCGCGACGGTGCTCGGCGAATGGGACCGCGCCGAGCAACACTTCGAGCAAGCGATCGAACTGAACCGGCACATGCAAGCCAGCACCTGGCTCGCGCACACCGAATACGAGTACGCGCGGCTGATCCTTGCCTCCCGCCCCCACCAGCACCACCTGGCAACCATGCTGCTACAAGACGCCGACAAGCTCGCGGCCTCAATCGGGATGGCGGCGCTGCGCACCCGTATCAAGGCGCTCGGCGCTCCGGCCGGGCCCCCCGCCGCGCTGCCCGACGAGCTGTCCGCGAGAGAGGCCCAGATCCTCAAGCTCGTCGCGCACGGGCTCAGCAACCGCCAGATCGGCGCCGAGCTCTTCATCAGCGAGCACACCGCCGCCACCCACATCCGCAGCATCCTGCGCAAGACCGGCTGCGCCAACCGCACCGAAGCCGCCTCCTACGCCCACCGCCACGCCCTTGTCGACGCCCAGCGCCACGGATAGGATCGCGCGATCATGCCGCTCTACATGATCGAGCGGAAGTTCGCCCAGCAGCTCGAACCAGCCAGCGACGACGTCGAGTTGATCGAGGAGATCAACGCCGACGAGGGCGTGCGGGCTGGCGTTTACTAATCGTCGCTGGCCGCTGGAACTTGCCCCTCGACCAAAAACATGTGTGTCGCAGCGAATGCGTAACGCACAGAAAGCGTCGCTGACGCGGCGCACAATCGATCAGCGGCCGAGCTTCGCAGCACCGGACCGAATGTGAGCAGACCACAAACACGCAGGTCGCCCGGTCCGGGCCATCGACCGCTGCTCACCGAGTCATTGCGGAGGCGCGCGTGACCGAGATCTCACTCAGGGTGAGGATGATCTTCGACAGCGACGTCGAGCGGTGGAACGAGACGTCTGCCTTCTCGCGCGAGGGGCAGCCGGACTCGTCGGGTGCTTGCTCGACTCGAGCTGATAACCAACCTGGGCGGGAGCTGAGTAGTGCTCTCTCGGGGTAGAGCGGCGATCAGCTGGAGCTGGCGCTTCGGTTGTGCGCGCTGAACTCGCCGGCTCCCCGGGATGCGACGTCGGCGGTTGCGCGAGCTACCTCGGCGTCTCCTGCGAAGCTGTCGAGTAGCGCGCGATCGAGTGACTCGCGGATGGCCTGCCGATCGGCGCGGAGCGTCTCCTGTGGGAAGCCCGCGAGGAGCTCCGCCAGCTCGAGGGAGCGCTCGACATGCCGGCCATTCGCCACGACCTCGTTGATCAATCCCAGCCGGTGTGCTTCCGGCGCGTCGATCTCCCGTCCTGTCATCACCAATTCAAGCGCTCTGGAAACCCCGACGGTGGCCGCCAAGCGCTTGGTCCCGCCATCCAAGATTGGCACGCCCCACTTGCGATCGGGAAACCCGAACCGCGCGTCCTCGGTCGCGACCCGCAAATCGCACCACAAGGCGAGCACCAGCCCAGCGGCCACGCACCAGCCGGAGATCGCAGCGATGGTGGGCTTGGGCGAGACCAGACGCGTGAATCCCAGGACCCCCTCGTCCGAATTCACCCGAGGCCCGAGCGTTTCGATCGCCTTCAAATCAGCTCCCGCGCTAAACGCCTTCTCGCCGCTCCCGGTGACGACCAGCACATGCGCGTTCTCATCAGACTCAAAGCTGCGATACCCAGCGAGCAGTTCCTCGGCCGTCTGCCCGTCGATCGCGTTCCGGCGCTCGGGCCGATCGATCGTCAGTAGAGACGCGGCCCCCACCCGCTCGTACATCACATTCGCCATGCTGCGCGATCCTACCCTTCAGCGCGGTTTGGACCGCATCCGAAGCATGTCGGGAAGGGATGATGCGCGAAGCCGAGGCATCGCGAGCTTGCGGCCTGCGCGGCGACTAGTTCGACGTGCGGTGGGGGATCGAGTTCCAGCGTGGTCGCTTGGGCGTCGGCGAGGATCGTCTCGCCGTCGCAGCAGCAGACGCTCGTTGTCGTCGCGCTCGGTGGTGCGTGGGCGCTCGAGCGGCGGTGGTGAGCACAGCGACACCTGCACGGCGCCGTGAAGTTCGCGGGCGAGCAGGCCGCAGGTGTAGCCGCCGTGGCCCGATTGGGGCGGGCCGTGGAAGCGCCGCTCGATCACGATCGCGTGACGGGTGACCGGGCTCATCGGCTGCTCGGGATAGTTGGTGCGGCGCCCGCGGCTGAGTTGAGCGGACGTCCTGACGGTACGTCGATCAGCAGCTCTCGCAGCTCGCCGACCGCGGCGATCGCGCTCTCGTCGTCGGCGGCGCACGGGATTACGTTGAACGCTGAGCAGCCGGCCTCGATGCAGGGGCCCAGGAACTCGGCGACGTGCTGCGGCGTGCCGCACGGCGAGTAGCGCTCGAACGGCTCGAATGGCATTTGGTAGAAGGCTTGCATCTGCGCTGCCAGCAGATCGCGAGCGGACTCGCGCGTGGGAGCAAAGCCGCACCACACGTTGAGCGCAAGCTCGAAGACGCTGGGGTCCCTGCCCGCCTCGCTGGCTTCCAAGGTGATCTGATCGCGCACGCTGGCGAATCGGCGTGAGGAGACCCAGATTCCCAACCAGCCGTCGCCGAGCCTCGCGGCGCGGCTGACCGCCGCGTCGGATCGTCCGCCGACGATCAGCGGTATTCGCGGCGACGGTGCTGGCACGATCAGCGCATCTGTGAGCGAGAAGAACTCGCCGACGAAGTTGACCGGCTCACCGTCGGCAAAGCCGCGGAGGATCTGAAGGCATTCGTCCATCCGGCGCCCGCGCGTCTGCGGGTCAACGCCGCAAACCTCGATCTCATGGCGGTCCTCGCCGCCGATCCCGACGCCGAGCGTGAGCCGGCCGGGCGCGACCTGCGCGATCGTCGCGAGCTGCCGGGCCACCAAAACCGGGTGGCGCAACGGAAGGAGGTAGAGCCCGACGTACACCGGCAGCTCAGCCTGAGTGGAGAGCAGCGCAGTGGCCATGGTCAGCCCGTCCGAGCCCGCACCCACGAAGAAGCTGACGTGATCGCCGACGCGCACATGATCGACGCTCTCCTCGACCACGCCAGCGAGGGACGCCTGCAGCCGGTCGGGATCGAGCTCGAGCTGGAAAATTGGGGGAAACAGCCCTACACGGACGCTAGGCATGGATCTCCCCCTCGTACGTGGCTCGTCCGCTCATCAGCGGCCGGACAATTGGTGGCATCGCGTGCCAGGACGATCGACGGGCGTCGACCTGAAACCCGCACGCGCGCATCAGCTCGACGGTGGCCCGGTTACAGCGGCATCCGCACGCGAACCGTCGCCACGGCTCCAGCAGTCGGTCCTGAACGTAGGCAAGGGTCGGTGAGTCGGCACGGACGTGCTCGATGAACAGCAGTCGGCCGTCCGGGCGAAGCACCCGCCCGATTTCGCCTAGCGCCCTGTCGGGGGCACTCACAGTGCACAGCACAAGCGTGCACACCACCGTGTCAAACGACCCGTCGGCGAACGGCAGCGCCTCCGCCGCAGCGTCGACCACGGCCGCCTGACGCCCGGCGCGACGGATCCGCCGGGTGAGCCGCTCGCGCATTGCCGGCTCGGGCTCCACCAGCACGAGCTCGTGCAGCTGTTCAGGGTAGTGCGCCAGGTTCAGGCCGGTGCCGGCGCCAATCTCCAGGATCCGACCGCTCGCCTGAGCGAGCAGCGCGCGGCGGTTCCGTCGCATTCCGGCCAGCTCTGCGACCCACACGAACGGGTCGTACAGCAGCGCGCCGATCCGGGGCCATCTCGACGAGGACGGCGGCGGTTGCTGTGTGCTCTCAGTCTGCATCGTGGCCGCGACGATAGGTCCGAGGCGCCCGGTCGCGCATCGCCTGCCGGGGCCATTCGCCGCGAATGGCCCGTTCGGGTGATCAGGCCTCAGAGCAGGCCCAGGCGTGCGGCTTCGGCCACCGCGGCCGTGCGCGAGCCGCGACCCAACTTGTTGCGGATATTCGCAACGTGGCGATGCACGGTGTGCGGGCTGACCACCAGCTGCTCGGCGATCTCCCGGTCGCTGAGTCCGCGCGCCACCAGCGCCAGCACCTCCCGCTCGCGACCGGAGAGCAATACGGCGGGAGGCTCTCCGAGCACCCCGGCCGAGGCGGGCTTGCGATCAAGCAGAGACCGCGCCGCGCGGATCACCGAGTCCGTGTCCCCAGCCCACGGAAAATGGGCGCTCCCCTCCAGTGGGACCAGTGCGGCGTGTGGAATCGCGGCCGCCAGCTGTCGCCCGAGGCGGTAGGGAATCGCGCGATCCGACCGGCGGTGCAGCACGAGCGTCGGGACCTGAACCCGGGCGAGCTCGCCACGAACGTCGTTGCGATAGGTCAGCTCCAGTAGCGCTGCTGCCGTCTCGGCGCTCGTCGCTGCACGCTGAAAGCGCGCGAAGCGCTCGAGCTCGGGAGTGCCCACGTCGCCAAGGAAGATGTCCGCCAGCACCCGCGACCCAAGTCCCCAGTGCGAGCGAACCGCCCCCACGACCGCCGCCCGCACCTGCTCAGGAGCGATCGAGCCGCCGTCCGCATAAGCGCCATACAGCAACAGCCGCTCCACCCGATCGGGAAACCGGGCCGCGAACGCGATCGCCGCGCATCCACCGGACGAACCGCCGATCACCACGGCGCGCTCCCACCCAAGCTCATCGAGGACCGCTTCAAGCATCGCCACGTCACGCTCGAGCGTGAGGTCCTCCGGCCCGATCTCCCGATCGGACATCCCGACGCCCAGCCGGTCATAGCGCACCAATGAGTAGCCCCTCCCGAGCGACTCCCAAAACGAACGAAACGCCGGATCCCGCCACTCCAGCTCGAGATGACTCACCCACCACGCCGCGGCAATAACCGGCGCCCCCTCACCCCTGAGCTCATAGGCGACCCGGCGACCCCCAAACCCGAGAAACCGGATCCCTGGCACCACGCCGGTCACGAAGCCAGTCTACGGCGTAGACCTCCGCCCCTCCAGACGACCACCCGCTCGCATCATCCACCGCGACCGCAACGCTGGTCGCCGATCCCGCCCGAGAGCGGAACAATCCGGGTCGCCGTCCAGTCGAAGCAAGCGCGTAGACACCGAAACAAGTCCCCAACCCGCGGCAAGCCCGAACCCTGAGTTCCGCCACATCCGGGCATCGGTGATTGCGGGCTCGTTGCAAACAATCGGCAAAGCGCCAGTCTGCGGTGAGCGTGGGGTGGCGTCTCCCGCAGCTGAGCCAAAAGGGACCGCTCTCGCGATTGGCATCGACGAGATCCTCCACCGCAAGGCAATCCAGAAGTGTCGGAGGTGGGTTGCGAGAGTGCCCCTTTGATCGGTAAGCGGCTGGCTGGGCCGACCTCGATCCCGGCACGCGGACGCGGCCTCGCAGCCGCTCGCTCACCTACCTCTGCAACCTCGGCTCACCGTACACCCGGATTACAGCCGAGGTGCCTGATCCGTTGTCCTGTGCGGCGTTTCCGCGGCAAACTACGGGTGAGCTCTTTTGTCGGGTTCTCATAGGCTTTTGCAGATCCGAGCGGAGAGGAGTACCTATGTCGCTCGAGGACGAGGTTGAGCGGATCATGGATGTGGGCGTGAAGGCGACGCCAGCTGGCGTCCGCGCCCTCACTGAACGGCCTCAGTATCTCGCCGACCCCATCGGCGACATCGTCATGCCGATGCTCGCTGCCAACCGCGAGGCGATCCTGCGCCTTGCCCGCGAGATTGACGAGGTCGAGACATATCGTTCACCGGCTCGGATTAACCGAGCGAGCCGCATCATGGCGACGGTCGCCAATCGTTTCGCCAAGCCCTCTTAGGAGGTTGAGCAATGGGAGCAGAGAATTACGCACCAACGGCCGCGGAGGTTGCCGAGGCGGCCGTGTCTGAGGCGCAGATCGCGGTTCATTGGCGCGAGGAGGAGTACTACCCGCCGCCGCCATCGTTCGTCACGCAGGCGAACGCGGCGGACCCGGCGATCCTTGAGCGCTTCAGCGAGGAGCACTACCCGGAGTGCTTCATCGAGTACGCGGAGCTGCTCGCGTGGGATCGGAAGTGGGACACGATTTTGGACACGAGCAACCCCCCGTTCTGGAAGTGGTGGGTGGGGGGGCGTCTGAACGCGAGCGTGAACTGTGTCGATCGACACCTGGAATCGCGCGGCGACAAGAACGCGCTGATCTGGGTGCCTGAGCAGGAGGAGGAGGAGACGCAGGAGATCACCTACCAGGAGCTCCACCGACGCGTAAACGAGTTCGCCGCGCTGCTGCGTGATTTCGCCGGTGTGGAGACCGGTGATCGGGTGACGTTCCATCTGCCTATGGTGCCGGAGCTGCCGGTCTCGATGCTGGCGTGCGCTCGCATGGGTGTGATCCACTCCGAGGTGTTCGGCGGGTTCGCGGGCGCGGCGTGTGGTCACCGGATGGCGGACTCGCAGAGCAGGATCCTGGTGACGATGGACGCTTACTCCCGCAACGGGGAGCTGATCGACCACAAGGTCAAGGCCGACGAGGCGATCGCGGCCGCGCGTGAGGAGGGTCAGCAGGTCGAGAAGGTGCTGGTATGGCGGCGGCACCCCGGCGAGTATCACTCGCAGAGCCCGATGGTCGAGGGTCGCGACTTCTTCATCGACGAGTTGCTGGACAGGTACCGCGGGCAGCAGGTCGAGCCGGTGTCGATGCCGTCCGAGGCGCCGTTGTTCTTGATGTACACGAGCGGCACGACCGGCCGGCCGAAGGGCTGCGAGCATTCGACCGGTGGCTATCTGTCGTACGTGACCGGCACGGCGAAGTACTACCAGGACATCCACCCGGACGACACATACTGGTGCTTTGCCGACATCGGCTGGATCACGGGCCACTCCTACATCGTTTACGGGCCGCTGTCGCTCGGCACCACCAGCGTGATGTACGAGGGCGTGCCCACCTACCCGGACGCTGGGCGGCCGTGGCGGATCGCGGAGAAGCTGGGCGTGGACATCTTCCACACCGCACCGACGACGATCCGCATGCTCCGCAAGCTCGGCCCGAACGAGCCCGAGAAGTACGACCATCACTTCAAGACGATGACGACCGTCGGGGAGCCGATCGAGCCGGACGTTTGGCGCTGGTATCACAGCTTCGTCGGCAAGGGCGAGGCGGCGATCACCGACACCTGGTGGCAGACCGAGAACGGTGGCTTTCTGGGCTCGACGCTGCCCGGGCTGCAGCCGATGAAGCCCGGAAGCTGCGGCCCGGGCGTGCTCGGGATCTTTCCGGTGATCTACGACGAGAACGGCGACGAGGTCCCAAAGGGTTCGGGCAAGGCGGGAAACATCTGCATCCGCAACCCGTGGCCCGGATCCTTCCAGACGATCTGGGGCCAGCCCGACCGGTACGTGGAGACCTACTACGCCAAGTACAACAGGGACAAGGACAGCAAGGACTGGCACGACTGGCCCTACTTCGCCGGGGACGGCGCCGTGCAGGCAGCAGATGGCTATTTCCGGATCCTCGGCCGCGTCGACGACGTGATCAACGTCGCTGGCCACCGGCTCGGGACCAAGGAGCTCGAGTCGGCCGCGATCATGGTCGATGAGGTTGCCGAGGCCGCCGCGGTCCCCGTGATCGACGAGGTGCGCGGCAAGATCGTCGAGATGTACGTGGCGCTCAAGCCCGGGTTCCCGCCGAGCGACGAGGTCGCGCAGAAGGTCTCCCAGACGATCGTCAAGGAGATCGGATCGATCGCCCGCCCGAAGAACGTGTGGATCGTCGCCGATATGCCGAAGACCCGTTCGGGCAAGATCATGCGCCGGGTGATCGCCGCGGTCTCGAACTTCGCCGATGTCGGCGACGTCACGACGCTCGCGAACCCCGAGATCGTTGAGGAGATCCGCCACCACGTGCAGAGCGAGAAGCTCGCGCACGGCGAAACGCCGCGCGAGCTCTCAGAGAAAGAGCGAGAGGAGATCGCAGCATACGGCCACGCCGAATAGACACACCCTTCAGCGCGCCGTCGCCGATCGAGCAGAGGCCCGGGCGGGTTATTCCTGCAATAGACCCGCGGTGTCGATGAATTCGCCAAGCGCGGCTGCGCTTTTCGCGCACCCGCGGAAGCTGTCTAGGTCCCCCTGCTCAAGAGCACTCCAACACATCAGGTCGGTAAGACCTATCGCGTTCCGCGCGAGCCGCGGGAGCATCGACAACGGACACGACTCGACCTCACGGCGCAGCTCCCGAACCGCCGCGAGCCACTCGCCGGCGGGCGGTTGCACGTCCTCGAGTAACACCGAGAACTGGCCGACGATGTAGTGCTGGGTCACCGAACTTCCAAAAGCGTGCTGCGTTGTCAGCGTACCTCGCAACGCCCATTCCGGCAACAAGCTAGATCCACGAAGCGCCGTTACGCCAGGTCACGCCGGGCTGCGAGCACAAGAGCCCTCTATCTTCTGCTGTACGCGGCCGCGCCCGCCACCAGCACTTCGGCGACAGCTGGATCAGGACCTAGCGCGTCCAGCGCGAACGGCGTCGGCGACCACCGGAGGCGACCCTTACATCCCGGCGTGGTGCCCAGGCCTTCATCCGTAATCTACCCCAGCACGAGTCCGTAGCCGGCCCCGGACGAATCCGTAGCGTGCTCAGTTCCGCTGGAGCGTTGCGTCTGCTATGGCGTGTTGCACAGCGCAGTGCCCGGGAGAGGAGGTCCTCATGAAGACTCAAGCGCCCGATCCCAACTCGGCGTGGCCCCGAGCCAGCGTAAAGCGACGACCGTTCCGGCGCGTTGTCGTGGCCCGACGGGTCGACTCGGAACGGCCCACCCGCATGTGGTCCCTACTGCTGCCGCAGAGCTTTGACATTGGCGACCAGGGCGGCGACAGGCCAGCACCCAGACCGTCGATCGGCCGACGGCCGGCTCGCCCGCCGTCTGGTGCGCGAGCGCCTACTCGGCCGGACGCGGCAAGCTCGCCTGTCGTTGGCCGACCCCGAAGCGCTCGAAGTGATTCCGCAGGTGATCAGGTCAACCCGACCATCGCGCCTGACGACGCGTTGCTCGCCCGGCTGCTCGGGCCGATGCTCCGATCGGCGGTCGCGCTCGCCGACACAGGCTTGGCTGATCCTGGCGACATCGATCTAGCGATGCGCCTCGGGGCTCGCCATGCCAAAGGCCCACTCGAATACGCGCGGTCGCTCTCGCCCGAGCAGGCGAACGAGCTCGTGGGGCGCTGCCTGGAGGACATTCCCAGCGCTTCGGGCAAACGCCGGCCCGAGCAGGATCACTCATCGCCGCCGGCCGGACCGGTGGCGATCGTGGGAACCGGATTCATGGCCACGGGGATCGCCCAGACCGTCGCCGCGGCGGGCCAGCAGGTGATCGTAATCGGGCGCACGCTGCAGGCGGCCGAGCGCGCCGTCGCACGGGTGGGCGCGAGCCTCGACCGGGCGGTGGCTTGCGGGAGGATCGACGCGGAACATGCCGCGCTCACCAGGTCGCGGCTGACGGCCAGCGACCAGTCACGCGATGCACGCCGGGCTGGCCTCGTGCTCGAGGTCGTGGTCGAGGATCTCGAGGTCAAGCGGCAGGTGTTCGAGCGCTTGGACCGCGAAGTGCCGCAAAGCATCCTGCTTGCGACCGACACCTCGTCGCTGCGCGTGGCCGACATCGCCGATCCGGTCCGGCACCGCGAGCGCGTCCTCGGCCTGCACTTCTTCAGCCCGGCACCAGCGATGAAGCTCGTCGAGGTCGTCCTCACCGACACCACCAGCGAGGAGGCCGCCGCAGCCGCCGTTGCTTGGGCCTCCTCGATCGGCAAGGTGCCGGTGCGCTGCGCCGATCAGCCAGGGTTCATCGTGAACCGGCTGCTGCTTCCGATGCTCAACGACGCCGTTCGCGCCCACGAGCAGCAGACGGCGGAGATGGCCGAGATCGACGCGCTAATGAAGGGGCGGGCGGGGCATCCTATGGGACCGTTCGAGCTGCTGGACTTGATCGGGCTGGACGTGGCGCTGGCGGCGCAGTGCTCCCTGTACAAGGCGTTCGGCCACGAGCGACTACGACCCGCCGCGCTGCTCGAGAAACTCGTCGCCGCCGGCGATCTCGGCCGAAAGACAGGCCGCGGGTTCTACGACTACTCCCCATCGGCGGCCTCGCCACGAACATGACCGACGGACACCACAGCGCGCAGACCAGCTCGCTCTCGACCGCTTCTTCGGGATGGCTGGAAGCGATGGACGGATGCGGCTGACCAGGTTGTGGGTTAGACCTGGGTTAAACCCGCGCGTTGCTGATGAATCGAGGCTGGCGCGGTAGGCGAGTTTCGGTAGTCTTGGATTTGCCACAGCGAGATGTAGTCGTTCCTGGCTAGGCCAGCTCCGCGTTCCTGTTCTCGACTGAGCAGTAAGAAAGAAAGTCGAGAGTCAGTGCGTCAGTTGCGACACGGATCGCGCCCGTTGGGGAACCGTGGTGCTGCCCGCGGTGGGCTGCCTGCGGGCGCGGAGCACGCGTTCACCAAATCAAACGGAAGTTGGCGCGCGGTGGTTCGACGGCTGCCGCGGTCTTGCAACTGCTTGAGACGGGGTCGCTGCACCCGCGTTCCTTCACGCCGGAGGTTCTTTGCTCGATGGGCTCTCTGACCTATCGCAACAGCTTCGCATCCCGCGATCTCGCGGTCGACCTGGGCACCACGAACACGGTGGTGTACGTTCGCGGGCGGGGGATCCTGCTGTCTGAGCCGAGCTTGATCGCGCTCGACGCGCGCACGCGGGAGGTCCGCGCGGTTGGGATCGACGCAAGACGCCTGGTTGAGTGCGGCACTGAGTCGATCACCGCGGTCCGGCCGCTCAGGCACGGCGTGATCACGGACTTCGGGCTGGCAGCGGAGATGTTGCGCCGGTTCTTCCGACGGATCTACTGCAGCCGTAGGGCGCGCCCTCGGGTCGTCGTGTTAGGGGTGCCGAGCGGGGCCACCGGCGTGGAGAGGCGCGCGGCCGAGGAAGCTTGCCTGGCGGCGGGCGCGCGACGTGCGTACCTGATCGAGGAACCGCTAGCCGCGGCGATCGGTGCTGGGCTGCCGGTCGCTGAGCTGAGCGGCTCGTTGGTGGTGGACATCGGGGGCGGCACCAGCGAGATCGCGGTCATCTCGCTGGGGGAAATCGTCGCGTGGCAATCGATCCGCATCGGTGGCGACGAGCTCGATGAGGCGATCATCAAGCATCTGAGGCGCGAGCACGAGCTGCTGATTAGTCAGCCCGCCGCCGAGGAGGTCAAACGCGAGGTGGGATCGGCGTGCCCGACCGGCTACGAGGTGCAGGTCGAGGTTCGCGGCCGGGACATTCGGTCGGCGTTCCCTCAGACCGCCAGGGTGAGCAGCGAGGAAGTCCGAGACGCGCTCGAGAGACCAGTCGCTCACATCATCGACGCGGTCAGGAACACACTCAGTCGCACACCGCCCGAGCTTGGCGGCGACCTCGTCGATCGCGGCATGATTCTTGCCGGAGGCGGTTCCTTGCTACGCGGTCTGCAAGACCGGCTGCGCCAGGAGATCGGGATGCCAGTGCAGGTGGCCGAATTGCCGGTCACCTGTGTAGCGGCCGGATCAGCGACGTGGCTGGAGCAGCCGGAGCCGATCAACGGCTCTGGCAGCGCCTCAAGCAATTGGGCTCGGCGATGATCGCAAGGATGGATTTGCCCGTGGCTCAAGACACCATCCAATCGACGGGCAGTCCGAGGCGCGGTCGGCCGCTACCTAAGTCAAGTGGGCGGTCACGCGCATGTTGAGGGGATTAACCTGCAGAACATCGGCGTCATCCTGACGGTCGTCGGGGCGTCAGCCTGTGCATCGGTCTGTTGCAGTTCTATGCCGGAACGCAGGGCGCAGCAGCTGAGCTGACCCTGGCCTGCTAAGCCGGCAACGCAGGTGCGCCCGCTGGAGGCCTTGGCGGAGGCGCGTTCGATGAAGCAGGGTCCCGCTGGCTGGCCGCGACGCTTGTGGTGGCGTTCCGAGGCACAAGTGATGCATTGCCATTGTGGTCCCGTCTGACCAAGCGGCAGTGATCGATTGCTGCCGCATTCGCGGCGTAGCGGCGTCCTCGTCGAAGTCGATCCCGACACGACCGGAGCTGCTCAGGAGCGTCAACGCTGGCGGAGTCGCGTCGAGCGTTCTGCTCCCGCAGGGGGTATGGGCGTGGTGGCGGCCCTCTGTTTGTGCCGGCCGTCGCGCATCTCGTGGCTGATCGGCGTGTGCTTGACTGCCAGCCACTCCTGCACCCCCATCGTAACCTCCTCGGTTGATTCGCGGGCGCGATCCGCGGCTCCAGCCGTCAAGCCAGCACCGAGCGCGTGCGACGATCGGCTATTCACGGTTTCTTGGCGGTGGCTTGACGCGGGAAGGTGACGATGCCGCCATGAAGGCGCCCTCCGTATTTCCCGGTGCCGGGCCCGATCTGTATCGCGCGCTCATCGTCGGCGGCCCGCTGACGACGCGGGAGCTCGCGGAGCGCACGGGTTTCGGGGAGCGCTGCGTGCGCGAATGGTTGGGCTGGGAGGCGGATCGAGGCCACGTGACCTACGACTCCAAGGCCGAGATCTTCTTGCTCACGCCGGAGCAGGCCGCCCGCGTGGACGGCGGCCCAGCCTTCCAAGCAGCGGTGGGGTTACATCAACGAACGACACCCGATCAGGAGGTCAACGACATGGCTGGGATGCAGGTCAAGCGGTTCGAGTCGCCCGACGAGGTCCGGCCGTTCGAAGGCAACGGAAGGGCCGACGTGCTCGACATTGGCGGCAGGGTCGTGGGTCGCACGACCCTGGAGCCCGGCTGGAAGTGGTCGCGCAACGTCAAGCCGGTTGCGGGCACCGATTCATGCGAGATATCACACCTCGGCTACTGCCTGTCAGGGCGGATGAAGGTGATCATGGATGATGGCAGTGAGAGTGAGGTCAGCTCCGGCGATGTCGCGGCCATTCCGTCTGGACACGACGCCGAAGTCGTCGGCGACGAGCCGTGCGTGTTCATCGACTTCGGGGAGTTCGGCGAGTACGCCAAGCGCCAATAGACAAGCGACGTGCTGTGCCCGCGTCGCTACGCGGCTGCAGCGTCCCGTGCGGCGACGTCGGCGAGCTGGCGCAATGACATGCCGATCAGCGCCTTCTGGCCCTCGAGGTCGAGCTGGTAGGCATCGGGCACCTCGACGTGGACGCCGATCGTCGTCCCGCCTCCAGGACGCTCCTCGAGCCGCCAGTCGAACACGATGTCGGCCAGCGAGCAGGAGATCGTCACGCGTCCGTCGTGTTGGCTGGAGGAGACCACGCGCGGGAGGCCGAAGTCCGGGTGCTTGGAGGGCGCCGGGTTCCCGTCGATCTGCAGGCACCCCCACCACCGGGGGAACTGCTGCGGGTCGTAGAGCAGCTTGAACACGTCCTCTGGCCCGGCCACGGTATCGGCCGCATCGTCGAAGCTCGCCATCGTTCAAACCTCCGTTGGGGTTGTCACAGCAAGGCCCTCGAGATCGTCGAGGACCCGCTCCAGCTCGCGCTCCGGCTCGACCACGCCGACCGGCCGGCCGAGATCCGCCAGCGCACTCGTCCAGCGCTCGCCCACGTCCGCCGTGCCGACCCGGCGGCGCCAGCCGTCTGCTGCCTCGTGGAGCCGGCGAGCCGCGAGCGCGTGATCGCCGCGCGCGGCCGCCACGAGTCCCTGGACCCCGTTGATCCGCGCGACCAGCGTGTCGGGCCAGTCCCCGGCGCGCACCGGCTCGAGCGCGGCGGCTCGCAGCTCGCGCTCGGCTTCGTCGCAGCGGCCAAGACGAGCCAGCGCGTCGGCGCGCTCGAGCCTGGCGATCGGCCTGCTGAAGGGCCCCTCGGCAGTCAGCGCCGCCGCGTAGTGCTCGGCGGCGAGGGCGTGGTTCCCGCGCGCGAGCGCCACGCGCGCAAGCTCGTTCTCGGCCGCCGCCAGCAGCGCGTCGTCGCCGATCCGCCTCGCCAGCTCGGCCGCGGCGGCGGCCGCCGCCTGCGCGTCCGTCAACCGCCCGGCGTGGCCGAGGACCGAAGCCCGCGCACAGAGGGTCTGGATCTCGATCGGCGCCAGCCCGGAGCCGCGCAAGCCGACCAGGCAACGGTCGACGTACCGAAGCGCGCGGTCGAGGTCGCCCACGCACACAGCCGCGCCCGCGGCATTCACCCAGCAACCGTACGCGAGCTCCGGCCATCCGGCTCGCTCGGCGGCCTCGGCGGCGGCGATGCCGGGACCGTACGACTCGACGAACCGCTCCTGCCGCGCCAGCGCAAGCGCCCGGGCTCGGCCGAGCTCGATCGCGGTCAGTTCGTCGACCGGCGCGCCGCTGGCCTCGATCTCGTCGAGCAGCGTCGCGGCGCGTTCGGGATCTCCTCCCACCGCCTCCGCCCACGCCAGCGCTGCACGCGCTGGATCGCGCTCGGACCGCGAGCCGAGTCCCGCAGCATCAAGGATCTCGAGGCCCCGGCCGAACGCGGCGCGTACCTCGTGTGGCGCGCACACCAGACTGTAGTGCCAGGCGCCGCGACGAAAGTGCGCCCGTGCAAGCGCCAGCGGATCGCCCTCGCGCTCGAGCACGCTGCAAGCTCGCTCAAAGCTCGCCTCGGACTCCGCGCGCCGCCCGCACGCGAGCAGTGCCTCGGCGAGGGCGAGCGCGACCGACGCGTCGTCGGGGTGGATGGCCGCCGCCTCCGCGAGGAAGCCGGCCGCCGCGCCCGGCGCCGCGACCCGGCTCGCGTGCGCGGCGGCGCGCACGAGCTGGGGGACCGCCTCGTCGTCGCGACCGGCCCGCCGCAGGTGGCGGGCCGCATCGACCGCGACGGCGTCGTCCCCGGCGGTGATCAGCCGGCGGGCGATGCGTTCGTGCAGCCCCGCGCGGACCGGCGGCGGAACCTCCGAGTACGCCGCCGCGCGCAGCAGCGCGTGACGGAAATCAACGTGGCGCTCGCCGCCCGCGAGCAGGCCCGCACGGATGCCCGCGGCCACCGTGGCGGCAAACGCCTCGGCGGAACTCCCGGCGACGAGTGCTCGCGCATCTTCATGCGTCAATGGCCCGCCCGCGACGGCGGCCACCTGCGCAAGCGTCCGGGTCGTCGTGCCGAGCTCGGCGAAGGCCGCCCGCACCACCTCGCGAAGACCCGCCGGCAGATCCCGCTCACCCCGGGCCACGGCACGCGCCGCCTCGACGGCGAGCAGCGGACTCCCCTCAGCGGCCGCCACGATCTCCGGCACGCGATCGGCGGGTACCAAGCCGACCGCATCGACCAGGGCGGCGACGGCGTCGTCGGCCAGCGGCCCGAGCGCCAGCTCGACCGCGATGGACCCGCGGGCCCGCAATCCGCGGACCAGGGCGTCGAGATCAGCACTGTCGGAGGGCTCACGACGGCTCATCACCACGAGCACCGGAAGCGACCGCAGCCGCCGCGCGAGGTAGCCAACGAGCTCAAGCGTCGAGCGATCCGCGGCATGTACGTCCTCGATCAGCAGCAGCACGGGCGTCCGCGCCGCCGCGTGCCCGATCAGCTCGCACGTCGCCTCGAACAGGCGTGCGCGCTCGAGCTCCGGACTCGACCGCCCGCGTACCGCGGCATCCGGCGCCCACGCCGCGGCCGCGGGAGCCAGCCGCGCGAGATCAGCAGCCCAGGCCGGCGGGTCGCTCGGCGCCGCGAACGCCCGCACGAGTTCCCCGCACAGCTCTGCCCAAGGAGACAGCGGGGCCCCGCCGCCCAGCTCCGGCGCCGCGGCACAGGCCGCAAACCCTTCCGTCATGGCCACGCTCTCGGTCAGCTCGGCCACGAGTCGCGTCTTGCCGATCCCCGCCGGACCCGCGACGACCGCGACGCCACCGTACCCCTCTCTCGCCGCGTCCCACGCCTGCCGCAGGAGGCCGAGCTCGGCCCCTCGCCCGACCAGCCGTATCAGCCGCCGCGGCCGCACGGCGAGAGCCGGTTCCGGCACCGGGACATGACCGCGGGAGGGGCTGGAGCGAAGCACGCGCGCCAGGTCCCGCGTCTCGTGCGACGGCGCGATCGACAGCTCCCTCCGAAGCCGCTCGCATAGACGGTCATACACGACGAGCGCCGCCGGCCGGTCGCCGGACTCCGCCAGACGGCGCATGACCAGCCTCGCGACCTCCTCCGAGAACGGATCGAGCGACGCCCTCCGGCGGGCCCAATGCACGGCGCCCGGCAAATCGCCAGCCGACGCCGCCTGCTCCGAGAGCGCCGCGAGCACCTCTCCCAGCCGCTGCGCCGTTTCGTCACGCGCCCGGATCACCCACTCCTCGTCGAAACCCGCCAGCAGCGGCCCGCGCCACAGCGCCTGCGCCCGCTCGAGCTCTCCGGCCGCCGTCAGCGCCTCGAACTCAAGCACGTCGACCGCCGTGGTCCCGGCGTCGAGTCCAAGCCGCTCGCGGTCGGTCACCACAGCCGCCGCGGCCGGGCCCAGCGACCGTCGCAGCGACCACAGCGCGCTGCGCAGACTCGTCCGCGCGCTCGAATCGAGGACGTCCGGCCACAGGATCGCCGCCACAACGCTGCGCTCGTGCGGTCCCGGATTCAGCGCCATCCAGCCCAGCAGCACCCACGCCCGACGACTCTCGGGCGGGGAAACGCGGCTCCCATCCCAGTCCGCCTCGAGTCGCCCCAACACCCTCACCCGGAGCATGGCAACTCCAGATTAGCCGCAACAGTCGTTCTTTGGACGAAAACAGTCCAACGGCTACACGTCGCGCCCGGGAGTACACGCCTCGCTCAGACAACGAAATCAGCTACCTGTCCGTTTGACGCTCGATTCACGGTCACTCAACGGGGGGCTGAGACCGTGGTCTCGACAAACAACCGACCAGGAGGTCATCTCATGTCAGTCGTCGAGGCTCGTCGCGAGGCCGACCGGGACATCACGGAAGTCTTCGGGCTCGTGCCCGAGTTCTTTCAGCGGGTTCCGGACTACCTGCTCCCGACCGAGTGGGCGAGCTTCAAATCGCTCGTTCTCTCCGACCAGACCGCTATCCCGAACAAGTACAAGGAGCTGATCGGCCTCGCCGTCTCCGGCGCGACCCGCTGCCGGTACTGCGCCTACTTCCACGCCGAGGCCGCGCGACTGTTCGGCGCCACGGAAGACGAGATCACCGAGACGGCGTTGATCGCCAAGAACACGATGGGCTGGAGCACCTACCTCAACACGCTCCAGTTCGACTACGACGCGTTCACCGCCGAATTCGACCAGATGGCGGCTCACATCCGCGAGCAAATGGCGGCCGGGACGCCAGCCTGATGACCCGCTGCGGCTGACCCTGGTCGCAAGCCGGGGTCAGCCGCCCGCCCCAGGACCGCCGGTCAGCCGCTCACGGGCGTGATCGAAGTCCCTCAGGACCCGCTCAAGAATCTCGACCGCATCCTTCGGCGGCGGCTCCGGTGCTACGCGCATCGCCTCGAGTGCCATCCGCGCACCGGCCACCAGGGCCGAGAGCTCCTGACTGGTCGCGGTGACTGTGAAGACGTTCTCGCGCGAGCGCTCGATTCGCACGGATGCATTGTGCCGGTTGCCGGAGACCTTCACACAGGTTGCCTGCTCTCATGAAACAGGAAGTCGGTGGCGCAGAACGGGTTGATCCGGACCTTCGCCCGCTGCTCGATCACGTCGCAGCCGAGGCCCGCGACAACGATCTCATGCTCTCGATCATCGCCGAGCTTCGCTTCGAGGGCATCCGGGTTATCTCGGTCGCCGACGGCCTGGACAGCACCGACGAGTCGACGTTGGCGATCCAGGTTCGCGGCATCTTCAACGAGCTCTAGCTCCGCGACCTACGATCGCACAGGTCAGCGGCAAGAGCGGCGGCTACTACGGCTGCCTCGCGGCCACGAAGGGTGCTTGCGACAACAAGACGCTCGTGCGCCGGACGCTCGCCGAGAGGGTGATCCTCGGAGCGATCCAGGAGCGGATCGCCGACCCTGAGCACATCGCCTACGTGCTCCAGCGCGTCGAAGAAGAGATCGCCAAGCTCCGCTCCGACCTCCCCGACACGCTCAAGCTGAAGGAGACTGAGCTCACCACCGAGCAGCGCCGGCTGGCCAACTTCGTCGACTTCATCGGCGAGGGCCGCGGCAGCAGTGCGGCTGCGCGCTCTCCTCGGCCCGATCCGCCTCGAGCTCGTCACCCCCGACATCGGCCGCCCCTTCTACCGCGCAGTCACGACCCTCGACGCCCTCGCCCTCATAGAAGAACCGCCCCCCGCTGGTGCGGAGGGCGGTTCGAATTCTTTGCAAAGGTGGAGACGGCGGGAATTGAACCCGCGTCCGCAGTCGCGCAAAAGGTGGCGTCTACGAGCGTAGCCGGCGCTCTGGTCTCACCCTCGACTCGCCTCGCCGGCGGGGTTGTCGAGGGCCAGCTCCGAAGACTGTCCCCGGCGGGGCTGGAGCGCGCCTCACCGGGTAAGCCTGCTAGTTAAGCCGGCCCGCCGCCGCAGGCTAACGGGGGCCGGTCCACCTCACTTGCTGTTAGACAAGAAGGGTGCCGGTGTGAGAATCAGCGTGATTCGCACTTATTTGTTCCCGGGTGTTTTACGAGGCCTCCCGGGACCTCGACTCGCAACCACCCCCACGAATCGACCACGTCGAAGCCTGTCGTCCCCGGGGATGTGGCCTTCGAGTATAGCCGCGAGGGCGCCGTCTCTCGGCGTCGCGCAACGCGCGGAGCACCCAAACCGAAGGACATCGTAAGACCGTCGGAGAGGGAGCCAGGACCGTTCCTACAATCGGGAGCAATGGAATCGAACACGCCATGGATGCCGGCGCCCATCGCGGCGCCCGACGCGCCTACTTCGGAGCCCACGCCCGCTGTTGAGGCGCCGCCGCGAAAGCGGCGCTCCAGGATCAGGGAACGCCTGTCCGCGATCGGCGCGGCGATCCTCGCCCTGCTGGCGAAGCTCAAGAGCATCCTGGTGCTCCTTCCGAAGCTCAAGCTGCTCGCGTCGACGGGGACGATCCTGGTCTCGCTCGCGGCGTACGCGTTGCTTTGGGGCTGGCCGTTTGCGGCCGGGTTCATCGCGCTCCTGTTCGTGCACGAGATGGGTCACGTGATCGCGCTGCGCCGAGAGGGCCTGAAGAGCAGCGCGCCGATGTTCATCCCCTTCCTGGGCGCGGTGATTGCGGCGCGGTCGCTCGGTCAGAACGCGCTCGCGGAGGCGCGGGTCGGCCTCGCCGGCCCGATCCTTGGCAGCATCGGCGCGGCGGTCTGCATCCTCGTCTGGCACGCCACCGGCAATTCCCTGTGGGAGGCGCTCGCCTTCACGGGCTTCTTCCTGAACCTCTTCAACCTGCTGCCGGTCGTGCCGCTCGACGGCGGCCGCGCGATGGCCGCGATGGCACCTTGGATGTGGTTCGTCGGCATCGCGGCGCTGATCCCGCTCGCGTTCATCTTCCCGAACCCGATCATCCTTCTGATCCTGGTGTTCGCGGGGTTCGAGACCTACAAGCGCTGGAAGCTCCGCCGCTCCCCGAGCCCCGAGCAGCAGACGTACTACCGCGTCCGGCCAATCGACCGGGCGCTCGTGGCCGCCGTGTACCTGAGCCTCGTGGCGCTACTGGTCGTGGGCATGCACGCCACGCTGGTCGCGCGCACGATCAGCTAGAAACTGCTCGCACCCCTCCGCGCCCGCCTCCGGTCAGCCAGTGGGCCGGCTCAGGTCGGCGGCAGCCGGCGGGGGACCACCCGCGTCTCCTCGTATCCGGCGTCGCGACGCGTCCACCAGAAGGTGTAGATCAGCGCGAGCACGAGCCCGACGAGGCCGACCACGAACCGCACGGTTCCAGCCGTCTGGATGTTGAAACCGTTGACATGCGCGGTGACAGCCCACTTCAGGATCGCGCCAGCGGCGATCAACACAATGCTCGTCCCAATCGTCGTGTCGCTCTCCCTACCCCGGTAAGCGGACGCCTACCCCTGCCCCAACGAGCACCATATGCTTGTGCGGTCAACTAATTCCCGCGCCCCTCACGCACACGCTGAGACGGACTCCTACCGCCGCGCCTCGCGCAACTCGCGTTGGACGTCACGCGCCATCTCGCGCCGGCGGATCGTCTCGCGCTTGTCGTACAGGTCCTTGCCTCGCGCCAGCGCGATCTCGACCTTGGCCCGCGACCGCGGCCCGGAGAAGTAGATCCGAGTCGGCACGAGCGTCAACCCCCGCTCGCGCGTCCGCCCGATCAGCCGCTCGATCTCGTAGCGGTGCAGCAGAAGCTTGCGGGGACGCTCGGGATCGTGGTTCTCGCGCGACGCCGGCCCGTACGGCGCGATGTAAAGCCCCAGCAGCCACACCTCGCCGTCGCGCACCACGGCGTAAGCGTCCTTCAGCTGGGCATTGCCCTCGCGCAGCGACTTGACCTCGGTGCCGGTCAGCGCGATCCCCGCCTCGAAGCGCTCGAGCAGGTTGTACCGGTAGGAGGCCTGCCGGTTGGTCGCCACGTCGCCTGCGGCGGCCTTGCGCTTACGCGACTTCGCCATGACCCGTCAATCCTGCCAGCCAGGCAGCAGATCCACCCTCCCGCGCGGCGCGTCGATCCCGCCGACCCGCACGGTCACCGGATCGCCCAGCCGAAGCGCCGAGCCCGACCGCGTGCCCACGAGCATCGTGCCCTGCTCGTTCAGCTCCCACCAGTCGCCACGGAGCCGGCGGACCGGCAGCATCCCCTCGAACTCTGACCGCGGTCCGAAGGCCACGAACGCCCCCGAGCCGACCAGCCCGACCACCTCGCCGTCGAAGCCCTCGTCGGGATCCGCGACCGAACGCAGCGAGCGCTCGAGCAGGAAGCAGCACGCCACGTCGTCGGCGTCGCGCTCGATCGACATCGCCTCGCGCTCCCGGGCCGAGCACCACGGCCCCGCCGCCACCACCCAGCCCGCCTCGGGCGCCGGCTCCTCGCCGCCCAGCGCGGACAGCAGCGCGCGGTGGCAGATCAGGTCGGGATAGCGCCGGATCGGCGAGGTGAAGTGGCAGTAGCTGGCCAGCTGGAGCCCGGCGTGGCCGCGATTTCGCTGATCGTAGTACGCCTGTTTCAAAGACCGGAGCACCAGGCTGGTCAACGCACGTCGGCCTCGCCCCTCGTGCGCGGCGGTCCACTGCTCGACCAGCTGGGAGGCCTGCCCGATCACGTCGGCGGCCTGCTGGGGGGTGAGGTTTCCCTTCGGGACCGGCGGCGTCGGCACC
>Ga0187769_10000181_pt1 | contig 34591 bp, 34 predicted proteins | sample 0116_SJ02_MP02_1_FD_133140 | JGI IMG/M metagenome (GOLD analysis project Ga0187769, IMG submission 133140) | Tropical peat soil microbial communities from peatlands in Department of Meta, Colombia - 0116_SJ02_MP02_10_MG | ecosystem: Environmental > Terrestrial > Soil > Wetlands > Peat | place...
AGCGGTCCGTCATTTGCTCTGGAAGTCGCCCGCGGTGATCCGACGGCTATTACCATCGCTTCGCGCGACGCCGACCTTCTGCGCTCGGTGCAGCAGGAATTCAGCGACCCAAGTTTTCGCGTTTACACCAACAGCGACGTGGCCGGCGTCGAGCTTGGCGGCGCGCTGAAAAATATCGTCGCCATCGCCGCCGGCATCTGCGACGGGCTCGGCCTCGGCCACAATTCGGTCGCCGCGCTGATCACGCGCGGACTGGCGGAAATGACGCGCCTCGTCGTGGCTTGCGGCGGCCGGGCTGAAACCATGGCCGGACTGGCCGGACTCGGCGATCTGGTGTTGACCTGCACTGGAGGACTGTCGCGCAATCGCAGCGTCGGAGTCGAACTCGGCCGCGGGCACAAATTGCCTGAAATTCTCGCCGCCATGCACGGCATGGTCGCAGAAGGTGTCTTCACCACCACGGCGGCCATCGGGCTCGCTCACGCGCGTGGGGTGGAAATGCCGATTACAGAGCAGATGCACGCTATCCTGCACAAGGGCAAATCCCCACGCGAGGCCATCCACGAACTGATGACCCGCAGCGGCAAAAGCGAAGCGTAAGGCTCGACAATTCACTGCCAAACCCCGCGCCAGGCACCAGTTCAAAGGTACTTTGGTAATGCCAGCCTCTCGCAATTCCCCATTAGAATTTTAGGGATACCGTGAAATTTGCCGTCACTTCGACTTCGGCGTCCGCGAGTTGAGTGAAGGGAGAGCCTTGTCCTCCAGCACTTCCAGCCACGCCCGCATCCCGATCTTGTACTTGATTCTCGGGGTGCTTCTGGTCATCAGTATTGTGCCGATGTATTTCTACTCGTCGCAGGTCGAATCCATCAATCGCGACCGGCTCAAGACCAACGAGATGCTGCTGCAGAACACCGTGACGCGTTCGCTGGCCGACGATCTTTCGCAGCACGAACGTTCGCTACGCATGATGCTGGCCAATCTGTCGTCAGCGATTCAGGTCGCCAGCGGCGGCGACATCGGCGGGAAAAATATCGAGACTCCCGAACTGCGCGCGCTCCTCGAAAACTTTGTTTCTTCTTCGGACGAAATCGCCTATGCCACGTTGATCAACTCCGACGCCAAAGGCATTTCCGCCGGCCGCATCACGCCTGACGCTTTTCTGAACCGTGAACTCGAACGCGCCTATGCCGCCGCCCGCGACGGGCGCGTTTACAACGGCCAGGCTCTGTCCGTGGGCGAAGGCAAATCCACGCGGACTGTGTTTCTCGTCAGCTCCCCGGTCATGTATGGATCGCGCTTTCTCGGCATGATCGCGTCCGTTGTCAATCTGCAATTCCTGATCCGCCGCCTGCAGGAAGTGAGCGGCGGAGGCCTGACGCCTTATGTGGTCGACGCGCAGGGACGCCTCGTGGCCGCGGCCACTCCTGAGTTCGCCACCGGCCAGGACATGAAGAACCTGGAGATTGTCCGCAACTTTGTGGAGGGTGGGAACAAAGCGCAGCTGGCGGCGACGCGAGAATTCACCGTCAACAGCGGCTTCGAGAAAATTGAAATGCTCGGCACCAGCAGCCCGGTCATGGCGCTCGACTGGGCCGTCGTCGTGCAAAAGCCGCGCCGCGAAGCCTACCGTGGAGTGTATGAAATGCAGCGCACCGCCCGCCTGCTGGCGCTTCTGGCGGTTCTGTTGAGCATTGGCGTGAGCATCTTCGCGGCGCGCCGAATCACCAATCCCCTGGAAATCCTCACGCAATCCAGCCGGGCTCTGGCCAAGGGAGATTTCTCCCAGCGCGTCCATCTCTGGAGCCGCACCGAAATCGGCGAACTCGCCCAGACCTTCAATACGATGTCCGAAGAACTGGAGCGCTTCGTCGAGGATCTCAAGCGCGCCGCCGATGAAAATCGTGCCTTGTTCATGGGCTCCATCCAGATGCTCGCGGGAGCGGTCGACGAAAAGGATCCCTACACCCGCGGCCATTCCGACCGCGTCACGCGCTACTCGCTGCTGATCGCGAAGGAAATGAAGCTGGACCACACCTTCATGGAGACGCTGCAGATTTCAGCCCAGCTGCATGACGTGGGCAAGATCGGAATTGAAGATCACATCCTGAAGAAACCGGGCGCGCTGACCGCCGAAGAATTCGAAGTGATGAAGACGCATACCACCAAGGGCGCTAACATTCTGCGTCCGGTCACGCAGCTCGCGGAAATGCTGCCCGGCATCGAGCTGCATCACGAAGCGCTCGACGGCCGCGGATATCCCTACGGCCTGAAGGGTGATCAGATTCCGCTGCTGGCACGCGTCATCGCAGTGGCCGACACCTTCGACGCTCTCACCACGAATCGTCCGTATCAGACCGCACACACGCCTGATCAAGCGCTACAGATCATTCAGAACCTTGCCGGCAAGCGCCTCGATCCCGACGCTGTCAAGGCTCTTCTCGCGGTCTACGCGCGCGGTGAAATCCGCATCCAGCGCTTCACCATCAAGCGGCCGGTCGCTCCAATGCCGGCGCCTATGGTCGAACCGGAATCCGTTGCCGTGGCAGAAACCGCCGCGACGCAAGCCGCCCTCGCTGCCGACGCGGCAGCGCTTGAACGCACGCGAGTGTAGCCGCGGCCGATCCCAAGCATCTCGATTCGCCCCAAGTGGGTCGTCCTGTCGCAGTAAGAAGCCGCGCCCTCTACAACGCCGCCACGCGCCTTTGCACCGCCAGAAAGTACAGCGCCACCAGAATCAGCAGGAATCCGTTCACGCCCAGCACGACGGGTGCAGTAAACGCGGGAACCAGCCAGCTTGTTGCAAGATTCCCCATGGGCATGCCGCCGCGAAAGGCGAAGTTATAAACGCTCATCACGCGCCCGCGCATTTCGTTGGTCACGATCAACTGCACCAGCGAAGTCACGGTGGCGAACACCGCCATCATCGATGCTCCCACCAGCACGAGCATGGCGTAACTGACAGGCAGAAATTTCGAGAGGGCAAATCCTGAGATCCCCGCGCCCAGACAGATCAGCATGGTCAGCGCGAACCGCCCCTTCTTCCCGATGTTTCCCAGCCCCGCGACTCCCAGCGACCCGCAGATTGAGCCGACGCCCATCAACGAAAGCAGGTTGCCGTAAGTCTCCGGCCCGCGATGGAAAATGTCTTTCACGAACACTGGGAAATAGGTCCGCATGGGCATGCTCAGGAAAGTCATCGTGAACGCCAGCACGATCACACCGACCATTGCCCCGTGATGCCAGATAAAGCGGAATCCCTGCTTCAGGCTGCTGAACATCGACTCCGCCGATTTTTCCGGCAGGAACCGTGCCGAAATCATGGACAGCGAGATGATCGGCGCCAGAAACGAGACTGCGTTCAATCCGAAGCACCACTTTTCGCCCAACCGAGCCAGCGTTATGCCGGCCAGTGCCGGACCGACTGTCACCGCCAGGTTGAACTGAATGGAATTCAGCGCGATCGCGTTGGGCATGTCCTCGCGATCCACCAAAGTTGGAATCAGCGCCGAATATGCCGGACCCCCGAACGCCTGCGCCAGCCCCGACACGAACGACAGGCACAAAATCTCCCACACCTGCACCATGCCCGTGGCCACGAGCACGGTCAGAATCGCCGCACTCGTCATCTGTATGTATTGCGAGATCAACAGAATCTTGCGCCGCTCGACACGGTCGGCCACCACCCCGCCGATCAACGTGAACAGAAAAATGGGAAGGCCGCCGAGAAACTGATCCAGCCCCAGCAGAAACGACGAGTGGCTGAGCCGGTAAATCAGCCAGCCCTGGGCCACGATCTGCATCCACGTGCCAATGCTCGAGGTGCAGGCGCCGATCCACATCAGGCGAAAATCGCGATATTGAAATGCCTTGAAGACTCTGCGGAATGTGGAAGTGTCCATGTGCTCGAGCGGGGCGAAACTCCAGCAGTCTATCTTCGCATGACTGCCTGTGGTTGGATGGCCCGAGGCTCGCCGACGACTCGAAAAGACGCCGGCGCGAAGACTGGGCGGACGTTCGTGCATGCGCGGTGCCCGTATAATCGTGTTTGGCCCCGTTATGATTCAGACCCTTTTCGGCAGCCTCGAGGAAGAACAAAAGCCCAGTTTTCTGGACCGCATGAAGCAGGCGGTTACGCGCACGCGCGAAAACCTGGCCGATCGCATCGAAGCGGTGGTCTCGATTGGCAAGGAAATCGACCGCCAAACCCTCGACGATCTCGAAGCCACACTGATTGGCGCCGACCTCGGCGCCACGACCACGCAACAGGTTCTAGCCAAGCTGCGCGACAAGGCCGACCGCAGGCAGATCAAGGACGTGCAGGAACTCAAGCGCCTGCTCAAAGAAGAACTGCTGGCGATCCTGAGCGCCGCGAGCTTGCGGCCAGTGAACAGAGTCGACGGCACGCCGGAGGTAATCCTCGTCGTCGGCGTCAACGGCACGGGCAAGACCACTACAATAGGCAAGCTTTCGCAGGTCTTCCGCTCGCAGGGCAAAAACGTTCTGCTCTGCGCCGCCGACACCTTCCGCGCAGCTGCCATCGAGCAGCTGGAAATCTGGGGGCAGCGCACCGGCACGGAAGTGATCAAGACCAAGCCCGGCGGCGACCCTGCCGCGGTTCTGTTCGACGCGCTGCAGGCCGCGGTCGCGCGCAAGACTGATTATGTTGTCGTCGACACGGCCGGCCGCCTGCACACCAAGAGCAGCCTGATGCAGGAACTCGAAAAAATGCGCCGCACCGCGCAACGTATTATTTCGGGCGCGCCCCATGAAACTTTGCTGGTGATGGACGCAACCACGGGCCAGAATGGCCTGCAGCAGGCGCGTGTGTTCACCGAGTCGGCGGGCGTGACCGGCATCGTGCTCACCAAGCTCGACGGTACCGCCAAAGGCGGCGTCGTGGTTGCGATTTCGCGCGAACTCGGACTTCCCGTGCGGTATGTGGGTGTCGGCGAGAAGGCGACCGATCTGCTGCCGTTCGATCCGAAGGAGTTTGTGGATTCGCTGTTCGAATAGCAGCGCTGAGGAATCTGATGTCAGCGGTTTTCGGAGTCTTGATTTCGCTGGTCGCGATCCTGCTGGTGTGGCGATTTGTGGCGTCCTTGTTTCAACCCGGTCAACCGGCGGAACCGATCGACGCCGAACCTATCGACGACCCGTATTCCCGTGTGCCCGCCTTTCCAAAAAAGCCTCCCAGAGGGCGATCCGGCGCGATGGCTCTGGCAGAGCCGGATGACGACCCACCCGCCGACTGCCTGCCGCCGCGCCGCTAGATTCCTTTCGCCGGCCGCGATTCGCTAGAAGCGCAGCACCACTCCGGTTGAAAATCTCACGTTGCTGCTGCCGCTGAATGCCGGGAAGGGGGTTCCAGCAATCGTCTTGCTGCCAAAGTGGTAGTAAAGCCAGTCGACCTGCCCGAGGCGAATCGCAAGAAAATGATTGACTGCAGCGCGCACGCGACAAGCGGATAGCCGGGCGTGGTAGATTCTCCCTGCATGCCCGCCCACTCGGCTGACGAGCAACTTCTTCACCGCGCGCTTGAGCTTGCGCGCGCAGGCATCGGATTGGCCTCGCCCAATCCATACGTTGGCGCGGTCATCGCCGACGCACAGGGCAATGTAGTCGGCACCGGAACCTACACTTACGCCGGCGTAAAACACGCGGAGATTCTGGCCTTAGAGGCCGCGGGCGCGAAGGCCCGTGGCGGCACGCTCTACATCAATCTGGAACCGCATGCACATCAGGGACGGACCCCTCCCTGCACCGACGCGCTCATCGCCGGGGGAATTCACCGCGTCGTGGCCTGCATGCCGGATCCGAATCCCAAGGTCAGCGGAGGCGGGTTCGAGCAATTGCGCGCCGCCGGCGTGCACGTGGAAGTTGGGCGCCTCGAGGAGCAGGCCCGTCGCGTGAACGAAGCCTTCGCCCGCTACATTCGCCACGGCGTGCCTTTCGTGACGCTGAAGTCTGCCATGACGCTGGACGGCAAGATAGCACCGCCCCCGGCGAACGCCTCGAGGCCAGGAGCGCCGAGGCGAGACTTGCTGTCTAGCGGTTTTCAGGGGAAATTGATCACTGGTGAAGCGGCCCGGGGCCACGTCCACGAACTGCGCCACCAGCACGACGCGATCCTTGTTGGCGTGGGCACAATCGTTGCCGACAACCCTCTGCTCACCGACCGGAGCGGCCACCCGCGCCGCCGACCGCTGTTGCGCGTCATTCTCGATTCACGCCTGCGCCTGCCGCTCGACTCGCGGCTTGTTAACAGCGCCGCGCGGGAAAACGCGGGCGACGTAATTGTTTTTTGCTCGTCGGTAAGTGAGCAAAAAGTGGCTCAATTCGACAAACTTGGCATTCAGGTCGAGAGCCTCCCACCGCTCCCAGGCGGTCGCCCCGACCTGCGCGCCGTTTTGCGGCGCCTCGGTCAACTCGAAATTACCAGCGTGATGATCGAAGGGGGAAGCACGGTGAACGGCGTCGCGCTTGCCGCAAACGTGGTGGACAAAGTTTTTCTTTATTACGCGCCGAAGCTTCTGGGCAGCTCGGGCTCCGTCCCCTTCGCAGCCCCCGAATTTCGTGACGCGAAAGAGCCCGCGCACCTTAGCCACGTTCATCTGCACCGCTTCGGGGAAGATTTCGCGGTCGAGGGATATCTGCGAGATCCTTACGGCGACTAAGCACTCAGCAATCAGCACTCGGCATTCAGCCAACAAATTCCATTAAGCCCGATTGCGGCCGCAGGTGGCTGAATACTGACTGCTGAATTCTAAGTGGTCGAAGCAGTAGAATGTTGCGTTCATCCTGGAGGTCTTTCATGTTCACCGGCATCATTGAAGAAGTCGGACGCGTCACTCGAATCGAGGAGCACGGCGAAAACCGCCGCATCACCATCGCCGCCGAGCGCACGCCCAAAGAGCTCGCCACCGGCAACAGCGTCGCGGTCAGCGGGGTGTGCCTCACCGCGCTCGACATCAAACCTGGCTCGTTCTGCGCCGATCTCGCTCCAGAAACATGGGCGCGCACTTCGTTTTCGCGCATTCACGAAGGGGCCCTGGTCAATCTCGAATTGCCCATGAAAGCCGACGGCCGCTTCGGCGGCCACATCGTGCAGGGGCACGTTGATGGTGTGGGGAAACTAATCGCGTTCGAGCGCATCGCTGATTCTGAAAATTGGTGGCTGCATATAGAACTGCCCACCGATGTTGAGAAGTACACGGTCTTCAAAGGCTCGATCTCGATCGAGGGCATCAGCCTGACCGTTGCGAAACTGGAGAAGGAATGCTGCACCATCGCCATCATTCCCCATACCGTCGACGTGACGAACCTGCATTCGCTCAAGCCGGGCGATCCCGTGAACCTGGAAGCCGACCTGATCGCCAAGTACGTCGAGAAGATGATGGGGCGCGACGCCGAGAGTTCGCTAACGATCGAGGAACTGGTGGAGCAGGGATTCTGAAGCAGTGGCTAGTGGCTAGTGGCTTGTCCAGCCTGCCAGCCACTGGTTTTTACGCTTGGATCTTCAATTCATCCAGTTCCAGAAATTCCTGAATGATCGGCTCGCTCGACTTTTCCATTTCGCCGTACGGGCCGAAAAAAATCGCTTTGGCCTCGTGCAGAAAGACGACCCGGTCGGCCAGCTTCTTCGCCAGGCGCATGTCGTGCGTCACGACAATGCTGGTCAGGTTCAGCTGAATCTTGAGGCGCTTGATCAGATCGCCCAGCAACTGTGCCATCAGCGGATCGACCATCGTCGTCGGCTCATCGTAGAGCACGCACTCCGGCCGTGCCGCCAGCGCCCGCGCAATGGCCACCGAACGCTTCATCCCGGTCGACAGATCCGACGGCAGCAGGTCGCGCATCTCCTGCACGCCAACCATTTGCAGCAGACCGTCCACGATCTGGTAGATCTGTTCCTCGTTCAGTTCGCGCGATTCGCGCAGGGGAAAGGCCACGTTCTCGCCGACCGTGAGCGAGTCGAACAGCGCGCCGTTCTGGAAGACCATGGTGACTTTCTTGCGGATCGGCTCCAGTTGCTCTTCGTTGTAGTCAGTAACGTCCTCGCGCGCAACGATGACACGGCCCGAATCCGGCTTGAGAAATCCCATGATGTGATGCAGCGACACCGACTTGCCCACGCCGCTGCGCCCCAGAATGCAGACCGTCTCCGCGGGCTTCACGTCGAAGCTCACGCGATCGAGCACGACGTTGTCGCCGAACGCTTTCGAGACGTCGCGAAACTCGATGTAGGGCCCGGATTGTGGGTCGTCTGGCACTTTCACCTTGTCATCCTGAACGGAGTAATTGGTTCGCGACAGCGGACCAATTACGCAGTCGAAGGGCCCTTTGTTACTGAAACACCTGTACCCACTTCGCTACCCGCTGCCAGTTCTTCCGGCGTATTCAGATTGCGAAACATTTTGGCCGAGAAACCCGCGGCTTCCAACTCTTGTTCGCCGATCGTCTGCACCTGCACATCACTGAACAGCGCATCAATCTTGTTTCGTCCCGCACGCAGAGCTTTCTCTGCGCCATCCGCAAATTCTCGGCGATAAACCGCGCACAGCGGCTGCCAGCCTCCACCAATTCGCGGAATCGTGACAGCTGCCGCCGAATTTCGCGCGCGGCTGATCAGATACTCCAGCAGTTCCCGCGTCACAAACGGCACATCCACAGCAAGGATCAGATTCAGTTCCGCCCGCCCTTTGTGCAGTGCAGCATGAATCCCGCCCAGCGGCCCGCAGCCGGGAAATACGTCCTCGACGACGGGAGCGAAGGCCGCGAATTTCGCCGCATCGCCGACGATGCTAACGTTTGCCGTCACCGACCGCGCCACGTCCAGCACCCGGGCCAGCAGCGTGCGACCATCAAGCATGACGAAGGCCTTATCCGCTCCCATACGCGTGCTCTTGCCGCCAGCAAGGATGAAGGCCGCCACCTCGGCGGCGTGATCGCCCATGCGGCGATGATACACGCAGCGCCTAACTACTTGCGTGCACTCCACTTTCCTCTCTGCCCGCTCTCCCCCTGAACGAAGGTAACCTACCCAAACTGTCCCCTTCGCGCGATGATGGCCTTGCGTCCGAGGCGCTTCTGACCAGGAAGTAACCCATCATGCCGCAGAAATTCATGGATGTGCTTATGTTAGGGCGCTGCTCCCACGAGTTCTCCTGGCCCCGCCGCGGGGCCGACGGCGAGTATTACCAGGTCTGCCTGCTCTGCGCCGTCGAATACAAGTACGACTGGACCACGATGAAGCGCACCGAGCGCGTGGTGCGCAAGCCCGAAACCGGAGTTCGCCGCAGCCATACGCGCGAAAAACGGCCGTCGTGGGTGCCGCGCGCCCGCCGGCTCAAGCTTGATATCCCCTTGCGCTTCCGCGTCAACCGCACCAGTACGTGGTTTGAAGGCATCATCGAAAACATCAGCCAGAGCGGCGTGCTCTTCTACGGCCCGCAGCAGCTTCCGGTGAACGCTCTCATCGAGATGGTGTTCGAGATGCCTGAGGAAATCTCCGGCCAAAAGAATTCCAATGTCGTCTGCCAGGGCCGCGTGATGCGCAACAAGGGGTTGAACGAAAAGGACGCACCCGAGCCTGAAGAGGGCAAAGTCGGCCTGGCCGCTTCCATCGTCGATTACAAATTCATCCACTAGCCGTTAAGGGTGCGCGGCGCCCGGACGTCCTGCACCGTGCCCAAGGCTCTGCCCTGAGGGCTCATTTCACGTGCCCCCTTTCTTCGCTTGCGTCTTTCTCCGCTTGCGTCTTTGTTCACTCGTCTGTTGGCGTACACTTCCCTCTGCGCGAATCACCCATGCCTGCCATCACCGCAGTGCTGCACACGGAGAACGACGCCCTGCGTCTGGGCCGTGCGCTCGAGACCCTTTACCCCTGCGACGACATTCTCGTCGTCGATCACGGCTCGCGCGACTCGACGGCGCAGGTCGCCCGAGAATATGGTGCGCGCGTCGTGAGTGCCATAAGCGGCTTATCTCCCGATCACTACTTCCGCCATGTCGGCTCGGGATGGATTCTCTGCCTTGATCCGCGCGAGTCGCTGACCGAAAGCCTGGCGGCCACGCTTTATGAGTGGAAATCGCTTCACACCGGCGATCCCGCCGCGGCTGCGTTTTCTGTTTTTCTGCGCGAAGAAACGGCCGCAGGCTGGATTGCCATCCCGACCGCCGAAACGCGCCTTGTCCCGCCTGCCTGGAACCGCTGGCATGGCCTGTTCCCAATGCTTGAGCCGTCGGCCATCGCGCTCGAAGGCGAACTTTTGCGTTTCTGTTTTCCCTGAGCGATGCCGTCCCTGAAAGACTTTCTGCAAGCAACGCCCAAAATCTCCGACACAGGGTTATAATGCGCCGATCTATGCCCTTCGCTGCGGACACTCAACTCGGCCCTTACAAAATTGTTTCTTTCATTGGCGCAGGCGGGATGGGCGAAGTCTACCGCGCCCACGACACGCGTCTCTTGCGCGATGTCGCGCTTAAGGTGCTCCCGCCGTCGTTCACCGCGGAGCCGGAGCGCCTGCGCCGCTTTGAGCAGGAAGCGCGGTCGATTGCCGCGCTGAACCACCCCAACATCGTTTCGGTCTACGACGTAGGTAGTAGCGACGGGGTTCACTTCATCGTTTCCGAGCTGCTCGAGGGCGACACGCTGCGGCAGCGCATCACTGCTTCGGGAATGCCGGCGCGGAAAGCGATCGACCTCGCCGTTCAACTGGCCAACGGGCTGGCGGCGGCGCATGAACGAGGCATTGTTCACCGCGACCTGAAGCCCGAGAATCTCTTTATCACAAAGACAGGGCGGCTGAAGATTCTCGACTTCGGCCTGGCCAAACTACGCCGTCCCCGCGAGCAGGCCGAAACCCTGGACGGCATTTCCGAAGCCCATACCAGCGTTGGCCAGGTTCTCGGTACCGCGGGCTACATGTCTCCCGAGCAGGTCAAGGGCGACACGGTCGACCATCGTTCCGACATTTTCAGTTTTGGCAGCATTCTTTACGAGATGCTGACCGGCCAGCGCGCTTTCAAGCGCAACACCGGAGCTGAGACCATGACCGCCATCCTCAACGACGATCCGCCCGAGTTCTCCCGGCAAAGCGGTCCGATCCCACCCGCCCTGGAACGCATTGTCCGCCATTGCATGGAAAAGCAGCCCGGCCAGCGATTCCAGTCGGTCCAGGACATCGCGTTTGACTTGGAACTGCTCTCGGGATCTTCGGGCACGACAACGCCGGCGCCACCCCTCGCCGCACGCAAGCCCACGATTCGCCCCGCTGCCGTGGCAGTGGTGGCTGTGCTTGCGCTGGCCGCGGGCCTGGCCGCAGTGTGGTTCCGGCCGGCGCCGGCCTCGGTGCATCCGCAACTACACCGCATCACGTTCCGCCGCGGCACCATGTGGAACGCGCGCTTCACACCGGACGGCAACCTGATTTACGGCGCCGCCTGGGAGGGCCGTCCTACCGAAGTGTTTGCCGCGCAAAGCGGAAGCGCCGAGGCTCGGCCGCTCAACATGCCTACGACCGATATTCTGGCGATTTCGCCCTCCGGAGAACTGGCGATCTCGACCCGCCGCCACTCGACCGAGGGCTTTGAATCGACCGGCATGTTGGCTCGCGCGCTGCAGGGCGGCGGCGCTCCACGCGAAGTCGTGGACGGTGTGGAATATGCAGATTGGTCACCAGACGGTTCGAACCTTGCCGTAGTGCGCCGTGTGGGAGGAAAAGAGCGCCTGGAATATCCCTTGGGCAAGGTGCTGTACGAGACCGCAGCCTGGGCCAGCCATCCGCGCATCTCACCGGATGGCAAGCTGGTCGCCTTTGTTGATCACCCGTACTCTCGCGACGACGCCGGCCGCATCGCAACGGTCGACCTAGCGGGAAACAAGAAGAACCTGACGGAAGAATTTGTCAGCGCCCAGGGACTGGCCTGGTGGCCGGATGGAAAAGAAATCTGGTTTACCGCAACTACCTCGGGATCCAGCCGCGAACTTTACGCTGTCAATCTCTTGGGCAAAGAACGCCTCGTCTACCTGGGAACGGGCACTTTGACGCTGCAGGATATTTACAAAGACCGTCGCGTGCTTTTCACACGCGACGACATGCGTGCCGGCATGATCGGGCTGGCTCCCGGCGAGAGCAAAGAGCGGGACCTGAGCTGGCATGATTGGACGATCCCTCGCGACATCAGCAATGACGGCAAGCTCGTCTCTTTCGACGAGACCGGCGAGGCTGGCGGCGAGACCGGCGTGATCTACGTCCGCGGAACCGATGGGTCCCCTGCCGTGAGGCTGGGGGAGGGGCGAGCGGCGACGCTGTCTCCCGATGGGAAGTGGGTGCTGGCCCTTACCCGCGGCGAAAAGCACGAGACTGTCGAGCTGCCCACCGGCGCTGGCGACTCTCGCACCGTTCCCACCGGCGACGTCCAACCTCACCAGGTTTACTTCTTCCCTGATCAGCGGCACATTCTCATACTGGGCAATGTACCCGGCGGACGCGGCTTGAGGCTGTGGGTCGGCGATGTTGACGGAACCACACCTAAGCCGATCAGCCCCGAAGGTATAGGGGTGCGGTATCGCGGTTGCATTTCTCCCGATGGGAGGCAGGTCGCTGCCCGCGATCCTCAAGGATCAATCAGCATCTATCCTGTGTCTGGCGGCGATCCCCTTCACGTGCCCAATGTGCAGCCGCTGGAAGATCCGGTGCAGTGGACGGCGGACGGCAAGTCGTTGCTGGTGGGCACTAGCGAAATCCCGTCAAATGTCTTCACCATTGACTTGGCTACCGGTCAACGCCGCCTGTTCAAGTCGTTTTCTCTCGCCGATCCCACTGGCCTGTTTGACCTGGCTCCGCCGAGCTTCTCCCGCGATTTGAAGAGTTACGCTTACTCCTACAACCGGATCACATCGGACCTGTACATTGTGGAAGGATTGAAGTAAAGCGCCGACTCAATTGTCACAACCCTTGTGATCTACATCACATTCCGCTTATGATTCGGCGGTCTACAGTAGAGTGTTTGGGCACCGTAGCCCAAGGAGGAAGATCATGCACGTTATGAAATTCATCAGTCTGGCTGTGATTCTGGTAATGATCTCGGTTTTTGCCGTCGCTCAGAGCGCACCAGCACAGGCTCAGGCTCCTACAGTGAAGCACGTTCCCATTACCAATGCCCCCTCGAACTCGGGCCAGGAAATGTTCCACAGCTATTGCGCCGTTTGCCATGGAACGGACGGCAAAGGCAAAGGCCCAGCCGCGTCGGCCATGAAGGCCGCGCCCACAGACCTGACCGCACTGGCGCAGAAAAATGGCGGCAAATATCCGGCAGATCACGTGGCTGCGGTCATCCGCGGACAAGCCGCAACCCCGTCTCATGGCAGCCAGGACATGCCGGTATGGGGTCCGCTGTTCTCCAGCATCAGCCAGGGCCACGAGGCGCAGGTGCAGCAACGCGTGACCAATCTGGTCAAATACATAGAGACCCTGCAGGCAAAGTAGGCGCGGTGAGCCATCAACGGAAGGATGCCCCACTCTTCTCGGTGAAGGGTGGGGATCAGAGAACAGTCGAGTTTCCGACGGGCCCGGGGGGTTGACACGACCTCCACGAGTGCCTTGGACCTTTGGGATAGGCAGGAGGCGCGAACTCTCACACCACAGGGCCGACAGGCGTGAAATGTGAGAGCCCAGGGCGTGAGCCCTGGCTCGGTTTCCCGGGGCAAGAATTCAGCCCGGAGGGACGGCACCAAGACTGACACCGCCGCAAGTTCCTCCGTAACCCTCCCCTGATCAATCTCTTGCCGCCCATTGGCCCTGTGGACAGTGACTTCAGTACCTTAGTGCTGGCACTGTTGATCGCCTTATAATCCATCCCAGAATCAAAGAAAGCTGAGTGTCGATCAGCGTTCTTCCAGCTGGGCGCTTTAAGCAAAGTTGGTTGCCGCCCGCTGAAGCGCGCCTCATGTAACGTGGATCCGGTTCTTGCCATCGCGATTTTTGTCCTCGGGCTGGCCTTTGGCAGCTTCCTGAATGTGTGTATCTACCGCATGCCACGGGGATTGTCGGTGGTCCGGCCGCGCTCAGCGTGTCCCGGCTGCAGTCATCCCATCGCTTTCTACGATAATTTTCCGGTCTTGAGCTGGCTGATTCTGGGCGGGCGTTGCCGCCATTGCAAGACCAGAATCTCGTCCCGCTATCTGTTGATTGAGCTGCTGACCGGCGCCCTGTTCGCTACCTGCTACTGGTACTTCGGGTTGACTCTCTCCACGCTGAAGTATTGCGTCTTCGCTTTCTTGCTGCTTGGTCTCATTTTCACCGACGCTGAAACTAAGTTGCTGCCCGACAAGCTCACTCTGCCCGGATTCGCCTTGGGCGTTGTTTTCAGCCTGATCGTTCCTGTGAACGACTTGGCTTCGCAGATTCTGCCCGGCGTGGTGCGCCTGCCATTCACCGTCGACAACACCCTCCGGATTCTTTCTCTCACCGATTCGCTGCTGGGCTCGGCGGTGGGCGCGTCGTTTATCTACGGCGCCGGGGCAATTTATTTGCGCTGGCGCGGCATGGAGGGCATGGGCTTCGGCGACGTCAAATTGATGGCCATGGTGGGCTCGTTTCTCGGAATGAAGCTTACGATCTTCACCATCTTTGCCGCTTCGCTCACCGGATCGTTGTTCGGTTTGACCACGGTTTTGGTGGTGTGGGTGAAACGCACGCACCGCTTCATGCGGCGGCTGGCCAACGCGCAGGCCGCACGCCGCCGGGGATGGCGCTCGGCGCAGATGGTTTACCAGTACTATCAGGTGCCGTTCGGCGTTTTTCTCGGCAGCATGGCGCTGGTCGCCTTTTTCTTCGGCAACCAGTTTCTCAGCTGGTACAGGAGGCTCTGGTGAAGATTCTGTCGAATCCGGTTCTGCTGCGCGCTGCGGTCGTGCTGTTCTGCGGCGGCGCCGCCTTTCTAATGACACTCGTCTTCATGCGCCTGCTGCGCAAGTCCATCAGCGAAGAGGCCAAGATCTCGTCCGATCCCACGCCCTCGCTTGAGACTCTGCCCCTGCATCTATACAACACGGTGATCCAGCAACTCAAGCAGCAGAAGCACGAACTCGACGTGCGCTCCCAGGCGGACCAGCAGCGTGCCCGCATCAGCGAAACGCTCAGCCAGGCCGTACTGTCGAATCTATCCTGCGGCGTACTCGTCTTTGGGACCAACGGGCTGGTAAAAACCAGCAACCCGGCGGCCAGAGATATCCTTGGGTTCGCTTCGCCTTCGGGCATGAGCGCCGCCCACATTTTCCGCGACGCGAAGATCGAGCGGGTTCCCGCTCAATCCGACGGCCAGCACGACGTTGCCGATCGCGACAGCGACCAACCCGGCGTTTTTCCTGACGAAACAGCCGCAGAAATGTTCGACGACGTTCCCTCGCTCGCGGCTGAAGTTGACGTTGTGCTGCACGAAGGCTGCCAGCGGCGTCAGGTGCAGGCAGAGTACCGTACGCCCTCCGGTGCAACCCGCTTTCTCGCCGTAACGGTTTCTCCGGTGCACGCGGGCGATGGCAGTCTGCTCGGCGTGGCCTGCGTGGTCAACGATCTGAGTGCGCTCCAAAGCATGCGCCGCCAGCAGCAACTGCGCGGTGAACTTTCGGCCGAGATGGCGCTGCAACTGCGCACTTCGCTGGCCACCATTTCCGGTTGCGCGCAGCAACTGTCGACCAGCCGTGATCCTGACCTGTCGCGGCAATTGGCGGCCGATATCGCCGAGCAAGCCGCGCAATTGGATCGGAGTCTGGGATCATTTTTGATGGGGTCACCCTTGCAAGAGAAGTCGGCCAGCCAGGGTGTCGCGGCCGGGGGTACAACCAGTTCTTAACAACAGTGCTGAAGCAGTTCTTTTGGAGCAAGCCGCCGGCGTGGCGCCGTTCGCCGCACCGGCGAAAACTGAAGCTAGGGAAAAAGGTGAGAGCTATGAGACACATCGCATATAACGGAATCGGACTCCTGCTGGCTGTGGGCCTGTTCACACTGATGGCTGCCGCCCAGCCGCAGCAGAACCAATCCCAGCAGAATCCGCCCCAGTCGGGTTCCGTCACCACGACGGCAGGTCCGTCATTGGGCGACTACGCCCGACAGATCCGGAAATCGGAGGCCCCGGCGAAACCGAAAGTCTTCGACAACGACAATCTGCCTACCGGCGACAAGCTCTCGATCGTAGGTGCAGCTCCTGCAGGGGAGGCTCCGGTTGACGCCAAGGCTCAATCTGATGCCAACGCCGAGAACAAACCCGCGGCGGCGAAGCCTGCCGGCCCCACGCCCGAAGAAAACCAGGCAGCCAAAGAGGCCTTGTGGAAGCAGTGGGCCGACAAGGTTAAGGGCCAGCAGGATCAGATCGACTTGCTGAAGCGCGAATTCGATGTGCTGCAGCGCGAATATCAGATTCGCGCCGCGGCCATGTATGGCGACGCCGGCAATCGCCTGCGTAATCAGACCGACTGGGACAAGCAGGACGCTCAGTACAAGCAGCAGATCGCCGACAAGCAGAAAGCCGTAGACGACGCCAAGCAAAAGCTTGAGGACATGCAGGAAGAAGCACGCAAGGCGGGTGTACCTTCTTCGTATCTCGGCAGCTAGGAGCCAACGACTCAGGAAAAAGCCCTGTTGGCAAGAATCGCCCGCGACGACAGCGCTAAAGAAACGCCGGCCCTTGGCCGGCGTTTTCATTTCTGCTGATTTGCCGACTCGCGCAGCCTGCGAATCTGCTGGATGTGATGGCGCCCGTGCACCAGGTGAAACTTTCTCCATTGCGCGCCGGTCAGCGGCCCGAGAATCACATGGTCGAGCAACTGCGTGGCCTTGCCGAATTTCCCTTCCTGCAGGGTAATGCAGTCATCCATCTCAACGATCTTCATGCCAACCTCGGCCAGTACCTTTTCCGTCGGTAATCCGCGCGGCCGCGCCATCTTGGGCGCTTCTCTCCCGCCCGGCATGTGACCGAGGCCAACCACCACCATTTTCCCGATCCGCTGCCTCCAGGTCGACGGCGTTACCGTCGGTCTGCCCGCTTCCGCCATCCGTTCGAATCCCTTGATCGTCCCGGTGTACGTCAGATACAGGTGCTCCACCACTTCCGCTGCACACCACTTCCCTTCCGGATGCCACGTCCACTGCTCCGGCGAGAGCCCGATGATAGCCGACGCCAGCTCCTGCTGTAACTTCTTGAGTCCGGGATCCAAGACTTTTCCCCGCCTTTTGCGTCGCTTCGGGTAGAATGATGCGCGGTAATCAAACCCAAACTCAATTTATTTTCAGGAAGGATGCCAATGAGAACGGCTGGCCTTGCCCACACCGAACCCGCCGCGTCGGGAATGGCTTTCTTGCGAAATCAGCGCAACCGGAATCGCCGGGCAGTTCTGCTCGGAACCGTGTACGCATGGTTTTCGGCCGTCCTCATATTCTTCTTCCTGTCGCTGCTCACCGCGTGTTCTTCCGAACCGAGCAAACCCGCCGAGCCCGCCAAACCGGCAGTCAAGGCGCCCGAGCTGATCACCGGACGGTCGGCGTTTCAGAAGGTGTACGTGGCGGCGCGCGGCTGGCAGCAGGATTCGAAACCCTATCGGCTGGAAGCTACCGTCACCAGCGACGGCAATGGCCAGGACGGCAAGTGGGCAGTGTGGCGCGGCAGTTTCGCCTCGCCCGCGCAGCGTTCCGCCAAGTCCTTTACCTGGTCGGGCAGCGCGGCGGAAGGAGCTCCGGAACGCGGTGTTAATCCCGGCATTGAAGACAGCTATAGTCCCTCAAACTCGTCCACGCAGGTCTTCGACATGGCCTTTCTCAAGATCGACTCCGATCAAGCGTTCGCCACCGCACAAAAGCACGGGGGCGACAAGATTCTTGAGAAAGAACCCAACACTCCGGTCTTCTACGTTTGCGACTGGAACCACAACACCAATGAGTTGATCTGGCACGTCATCTATGGCTCCAGCCGTGATAACGCCAAGCTGACGGTCTCAGTCAACGCTTCCACCGGCGATTTCATCCGAGTCGAGAAATAATTCCGGCAGCCGGGTTTATCCACTGCTGGGTTTATTCGCAGCGCGAAAGCGCCGGAAACCGCGGGCGGGTCTTCACTGATTCTGCGTGGCCGCGTCTTCCTCGCGCTTGATCTGGGCCTCGATCTGGGAACAGAACGAGTACAGGGCCTCAGCGGAAGCAATGATGCGCTTCAGCGCCTGGCGTTCCCCAAAAGCAACTATATCTCGCATGGAATACTGGAGACGAATACGGTCGGCGGCGCATTGCGCGCTCAACAACTCCACCTTGGCGGCCGAAAGATCGGCGGTCAGGCGGGCGATATCAACTTGTTTTTTGGCAGCGGGTCCCATCTACAGCTCCTTAAAGATTCTCGAAGGTAACACCGGCGGAGTCCGGGAACCGTTCTGGGAGGACTGCTTAGGTTGCGCCGGACCCCGCCGTGTGAGGTCGTCAATCGTTGCTACTTTGAATAAAGTATACACCGTTAACATTACGCAGTGCAAGAAATTAATCCGATTCAATAGGGCGAAAATCGCCCCCTGGAGGCAAAGTGCCGCGGCATCCCGATCCTGATCTGGAACAGCGCATTCTCGAGGCCGCCTCGCGTCTGTGGGCGCGCGGCGGAGAAAAAGCCCTCACCATGCGCGCCGTCGCCAAGTGCGCCGGCACCACCACGCCAACGGTTTACGAGCGCTACCGCGACCGCGAGGATATCCTACGCGCCCTCCGCCTGCAGACCCGGCACCAGATGTACGACGCCCTCACCCGTACCCGCACTGTGCGCGAGGCTGTCCAGTGCAAGCTGGAGTTTGCCCTGGCCCACCGCAATGCGTACGAGATGCTGGTCGATCGCGTGGCCAGACCGCCTGCGCTGCACGAGCCCTGGCTGTCGTTCAACCTCATGCGGCAGCGGCTGGCCGAGCATCTGGGCGGACGACCGCGGGAGCACACCCGTCTCGCCCTCGCCGTATGGTCACTGACCTACGGCACCGCCATGCTCATCATTCGGGGCGGATTCCAGGGCGCCCTCCGGACCCAGGCTCTTCACGCCTGCCTCGACGCCCTGGACGTGATGCTTGACTCTGTACGAGCCAAGCGCTTCCCGCACACCGGTCCCAAGTGGCCGGCAAACCTCATTCTTGGCGAAGGCAGAAGGAGTCGCGTAAACGGAGATGGCCGCTCTCGGCAGCGGCGCAAGCGATCGTCGCGCTGAAGGGATTTCAAGGTGACGACGTGGCCGGGTGACAAGATTACAGGGCCACAACATCAACAGCAGAACATCGCTGCGCCGGAACTTTGCCACCTTGCCACTTGACGCTTTCGCTCCTCTCTTACCTGCCGGGCGTGGAACTCGAACCTCTCAGCCGCGCGAGCGCTTTGCGGGCGTTCTTCGCCTCCGGGCCTTCGGGCAGGATCTTCAAATAGGCTTCATATTCCTGGCGCGCTTCGTCTGGCTGGTTGAGCTTTTCCAGGCACATTGCTAGACCATAGGTCGCCATGGCGTCGTTTTCTTTGTAGTACAGCGCCTCGCGGTAGCGATCTTCGGCTGCGCGGTAATTCTTCCTCACCTTCAAATAAAAGTCGCCGACCTCAATATCCTTAGCGGCCTTGTGGGGGTCCCAGGGGTGCGTCCCGCTTGATCCAGAATTTTCGGACATCTCTGCGTCCAGCAACGCCTGCGAGCTTCGAGGATGCGCCTGGGCATCATTGGCGGGCGGGCTGATATCTCCCTGCGAATCCTTGCTCGAGCTGTCTCCGGGCTCGTTGTTCAAAGAACTGGCATCGATTCGATCCGAGCGCGGCGGCTCCTGCGTCGGTGGCGTCGCAGCCGATCCCCTCGAGGCGGCCTGCGGCGAATTTGGCGGCGAAGATTCCTGGGGTGAAGAATTCTGCGGCGATGAGTTCTGCTGAGAATTGGTAGCCGGCGTGTTCGCAGAAGAGGATTGAGAAGCAGAAGAACCGGCGGGGCTCTGCGAGCTTTGCGACCACGCCCAGATGCTGCAGCCCAGCAGCAGGGTCAGAACCAAACCACTCATGTTCAAAGCGCGCATGCGCTTATTTTACGCTCGCGTCAGGTTTGGCAAAGGCCGGATTGCGACGCCGGTCCCATGCAAACTCCTATCACCTGTGCAAAGAAAAAACAGGCCGCTCAGGGGGAGGTCGAGCGGCCTGGTTGGCGAAGTCCTCCGGGGAGGAGGGTAAAACCGGGTTACATCGACGGATTGTTCTGCCCCGTCGTGGTCGGGGTCGCGGACGGTGTGCTGCCCGTGGTGTTGGTCATCAGGCGCACATCTACGCGGCGATTATCGGCGCGGCCAGCGGCGGTCTTGTTCGACTCCACCGGCTTATCCTTACCCAGACCAATCGTATAAATCTTGTGCGCGGGTACGTTGTACTTCGACGCCAGGTACTGAATCACCGAGTTGGCGCGGCGCTGGCTCAGGTCGTAGTTGTATTCCGTTGAGCCGACCGAATCGCATCCGCCTTCCAGCGCGATGATGTAGCCCTTGGTCGAAGCAATGCTGGCAGCCAGCTGGTCGAGCGCTTCTTTCGCCTTCGGCGTCAGGTTGTCTTTGTTGAACGCAAACTTGACTGAGGTCTCGGCGACGGCATGGTAGTTGTCGAGATTGGCGACGGTGTTGGTCAGCACATTCACGCGACCGTTGGCCGCGTCAGCTGTCTGCTGCGCCGAAGACGCAGTCTGTCCGGCAGCCAGCGCTTTCTGGTCAGCCGCGTCGGTCTTGGCATTGACGGCGGCAAGGCCAGATTGCACGCGCGCATCCACGTCCTTGATGTCCTTGCTGTTCTTCGCGGTCAGGTCATCGAGTTCGTTGGTCTTGTTGATCAGTGGCGTCGTCTGTTGCTTGACGTAATTCTTGCTGGCGCAGCCGACGGTTGCCACCAGGCTGACTGCCAGGAAAATCACTAACGAAGTGCGGGTCATATGGTGAGGCTCCTTCATCCGATCTTGTTATGGGCGCGCTCGCTTGCGGCGCGCGGAATCGAAACTGGGTCCCTGGGAATAACAGAATCTTACAAGTCCCGCTCCCACTTTTGCACGAGAAGTGCCAGTGTACCCTCATGGGACGTGACGTTCTAAGTATATCCGTTTTCAAGCTCTTGCGGAAATGCCCGGGGTGGTCCAACCGCTTCACCGCCCGGTTGGAGAACGCAAACCCCACACGCGGAATGGAAATTTTATACGGTTGGGCTCAGGTTCAAGCCGCGGGCCTGTTGCAGGTTATTGCATTCGGGGAGGACAGAGCAAAGGAATCGCTTCCCGCTTGTTGCGCCGGTAGACCCGGAAATCGGCCTCGTCTACCGTGACCACGACGTGGCGAGGGTGCAATTCACTCATTCGAATCAAGCAGAGATCGGCCAGATCCGGGCTCCGATCGGCGTAGCGGCGCGCCAGCTCGCGCAGCTCCGACAGATTCTTCGACAGGTCAAACGCCACACGAAGCAACTCGTCTTCGACCAGCGACAACACGTAGGCACTGGATCTGAGATGAAACGCAGCCTCCGCCAGAACAGCCTCACAAGTGAGAAGCGGCTCGGTCAGTGAACGCGCCAGCTGTATGGCCCAAGCGTGATAGGTATCGTCCTGATTACATGCAGCGACAATGAATCCGGTATCGGCAATTCCCTTCATCCTTTGGAAAATCCTTTGCGCGTCGAGAGGTCAGCAGGGCCCTTGATTGCGCCAAGGTGGCGCAGGAATTTCTGCTTCCCGCTCCTAGATTTCGCGCTCTCCAGTTGGTCGCGAATGAGCTTCCCCATCGGTATTCCCGTCGCCCGCGACGTCTCTTTCAGCCAGTTCAGCAGCTCATCTGTAAGACGTATTGTCAGTGTGTGACTCATTTGTAACAATTGTAACACACCGGCAGTTCTCGCAATCCCATAAAATGAACGAGTCCGCCCAGTTATGGACCTCCTCGCCAAAATCCGCACCATTCCCGCCGAGCCCGGCGTGTATCTTTACAAGAATGCCGAAGGCGAGGTCATCTACGTGGGCAAGGCGAAGAACCTGCGCAGCCGTGTCTCCAGTTATTTTCACGAAGGCCGCTGGGAGGACGCCAAAACCGGCACGCTGGTGCGCGAGGCGGTCGACGTCGACTACATCGTCGTCGCCAACAACAAAGAGGCGCTGGCGCTCGAAAATAATCTGATCAAGCAGCGTAAGCCGCGCTTTAACATCCTGCTGCGCGACGACAAGACTTATCCTTACGTCAAACTCACGCTCGCCGAGCGCTGGCCCCGCGTCTACGTGACGCGGCGCCTGCGCAAGGATGGCAGCGAATATTACGGCCCGTACTTCCCTGCCAACCTTGCCTATCGCATTGTCGATCTGATTCATCGCAATTTCCTGATTCCCTCCTGCAAGGTCGATCTGACGCGCTTTCATCCGCGGCCGTGCCTGCAGTACTACATCAAGCGCTGCCTGGGACCGTGTGTAAAAGACCTGACCATGACCGACGCGTATCAGGAAGCGGTGCGCGACGTGAAGCTCTTTCTCGAAGGACGACCCACCGATCTGGCGCGCTCCCTGCACGAGCGCATGGAGCAGGCCGCGATTCTGCAAGAATATGAGCGCGCCGCCCGCTATCGCGATTTGATCTCGACAGTCGAGCAGTTGCAGGAACGCCAGCGCATTGCGGCCGCTGAGGGCGACGACGCCGATGTTTTTGGCTATCACTACGAGAACGGCATGCTGGCCGTGAACCTGTTCCACATGCGCGGCGGCAAGATGGTCGACCGGCGCGAATTTTTCTGGGAAGACTTGCCGGAGTTTGCATCGACTGACGCCGACACCCAAGCTTTTCATCCCGAAGAATTCTTTTCTGCCCTGCTCAAGCAGCTCTACATCGGCCAGCCTTATGTGCCACGAAATCTCTATGTGCCCGTGGATTTCGAGGACCGCGAAGAACTGGAAGACCTGCTCTCCGAGCAGGGAGCGGACCAGAGTGTCCGCTCCACACGGGTGCACATTCTTGTGCCGCAGCGTGGCGACAAACGCTCGCTTATCGACTTGGCTGGCACGAACGCCAAGCAGTCCTACGATCAGCGTTTTCGCGTGCTCAAGCCGAACACGCGCAAGATTCAAGAAGAGCTGCAGGAGGCGCTCGGCCTGCCCGAACTTCCGAAGCGCATCGAGTGCTTCGACATCTCGCACATTCAGGGTGCGGAAACCGTGGCCTCGATGGTGGTGTGGGCAGAAGGCAAGATGAAGAAGTCCGATTATCGCAAGTTCATCATCCGCACCGTCGAGAGCGTGGACGACTTCGCTTCCATGCGCGAAGTGGTTACGCGCCGCTACAAGCGCCTGCGGGATGAAAAACAATCCATGCCCAGCCTGGTGTTAATCGATGGCGGGTTGGGCCAGCTTCACGCCGCGGCTGCCGCCCTCGAAGCGCTCGAAATCATCAACCAGCCTCTGGCCGCGATTGCCAAGCGCGAGGAAATTCTCTACGTCTATGGGCAGGAAAGGGATCCCATCGCCCTCGACCATCATTCCCCGGTGCTGCACCTGATTCAACAGATTCGCGACGAGGCACACCGCTTCGCCGTGACGTTTCATCGCAAGCGGCGGCAGATGCGCGACCGCTCGACCGAATTGCTGGAGATTCCGGGAGTGGGTGCTAGTACCACGCGCCGCCTGCTGGAGCATTTCGGCAGCGTGCAGGCCGTCAAGCAAGCGGATGCGGCGGCGTTGGCGGCGGTCGTAACCCGAGCGCAAGCCCAGGCCATTCGCAATCACTTCAGTCGGTGAGTGGTCAGTTCATGCAGCCCGATAAGCCAAACCGGCATGTCGTCAGCGCATCGGCGCTGGTTCCGGCGCGGCGCGAGCGTGTCTACTCGTTGCTCGCCAACTACCGCGATGGGCATCCCCGTATCGTGCCGCGGCAGATCACCGACATCATCGTTGAGCAGGGCGGCGTTGAAGCAGGCACGATCGTCCGCTTTGAGCTGAGCGTGTTCGGCAAAAAGCAAACCATTCGCGCAGCCATCACCGAACCCGAACCCGGGCGCGTGCTGGTCGAGACTGCACTTGACGGTAACGATGCCGTGACGACATTTACGGTCGATCCCGCCGCGGCCGCCGGCGACTGTACTGTCACCATCTCCACCGAACTCAAAGTTCGGAGCGGCTTTGGGGGATGGATTGCTGCGGCCGATATACAAACAGGAACTGGCCAATCTGTCGCGCGTTGCAACCGGTCCGTTCGGTGGCTGACCTGATTGAATCGTCGATTCCAGAAAAACTCAACTATCACTACTCTTTCACAGCACTGGTTGTCCGTCGACCAGCATTTTCTTCAGGCTGAACACCTGGAAGATTCGCTGCTCGCCGATTTTTTCGATCCTCGGATGGACAAACTCCACGCTAATCTTCCCATCAGGCGGCAGTTCCTTGGGTCGCGGAAAAACGAATTGGAACGTGTCGTCCTTGCAGCTGTAGCCTGTTAGACTCAGCCTTTCCTTCCCCGTATTCAGGAACACCTTCATGCTCTGCTTCGGCAGGCTCTGGTCTGTCCAGTGAGTACGCAACTGGCTCTGGTACTGCTGGACGTTGGATTGAAACGTCACCGCAACAATGACGTGGTCCGGGAAGGTGGCGCTGAGAAACTTGCTGACATTGGCGTCAAAGGCTGCCTTCTGCTCAGCACTCATCTTGTCATAGTGGGCGTTGATCTGGGACGAGCGCACTTGTGCCTGGCGAATGGGCTGGGCCGAACGAAATTGCAGCGTATAGGTGACGTTCGGATCCTCTTCCATTTCTGTCTCGCCGTTGGGCCTGGGCGCGTTTCCCGCAACACTCTGATTACCACCGAGCTTCAGCGTCGTCGCCCACGGAGACTCCTCCAGCATTTTCTGCGTCTCCTCGGCCGACCATGTCTGATACGGTTTCTTGACCCAGAAATCGGCTGCCAACGCCACTAGCGGCAAGGCAAGACCGACCAGTATGAGCGGGGCTTTCATCAGCTTCGGCATACGAATTGCTCCTCTCTTGAGTCCCCCCTCAAATTGACGCGGCCATTCTACCCTGCGGCAGTCCTGATTTGTCATGCTTTTGCTAAACTAGCGGCCGCGACCCATGAGACTTACTCTGCCATTCTTTCTCCTGCTTTCAGCCACTGTGCCTGCATGCCTGAAGGCTCAAACTGCAAGCCTGCCCGATTACGCCACGCCACCGGAAAAGCATCTGCACAATGTGCATCAATTGACATTCGGTGGGCAGAATGCCGAAGCATATTTCTCCGCCGACGGGAAGAAGCTGATCTATCAGTCGTCACACGGTGATGTGAAGTGCGACCAGATTTTCATCATGAACGCCGACGGCAGCGACCAGCACATGGTCTCGACCGGCAAGGGTCGCACGACCTGCGCCTACTTCTTCCCCAACGGCAAGAAGATTCTCTATTCCTCGACTCACCTGGCTAGCCCGGAGTGCCCGCCGCGCCCCGATTTTTCCAAAGGATATGTGTGGGCAGTGTATTCCGGATATGACATCTTCACCGCGAATCTGGACGGATCGAACCTGAAGCAGCTCACCCACACACCGGGGTATGACGCCGAAGCGACGATCTCGCTCGATGGAAAGAAAATCACGTTCACTTCCATGCGCAACGGCGATCTCGACATCTACACCATGGACGCCGACGGCAAGAACGTGAAGCAGCTCACGCACGAACTCGGCTATGACGGTGGCCCGACATTCTCGCCGGACCACAAGTGGATCGTCTACCGCGCCTACCATCCTCAGACAGAAAAAGAAATCGGCGACTACAAAGAATTACTGGCACAGAACCTGATCCGGCCCACGTCGCTCGAAATCTGGATCATGAAGGCCGACGGGTCGGGCAAGAAACAGCTCACAACCCTGGGCGCGGCCAGCTTCGGCCCGGCCTTCACCGCAGACGGGAAGAAAATCATCTTTTCCTCGAACTACGATCCGGAAACGCACGCATCGGGCGGCATGGGGAATTTCGAGCTGTGGCTGATGAATCTGGACGGCACAGGCCTGGAGCGCATCACTTACAGCGACGGCTTCGATGGCTTCCCCATGTTCTCACCGGACGGCAAGAAATTGGTGTGGGCCTCAAACCGCAACGCCAAGGCACCGCACGAGACCAACATTTTCATTGCCGACTGGGCGCCGTGACCTGCGATTGTCAGTTGAGCTACGAGCGCGCGTGATCGCTTGGTTCGCTTGTCGTCTTATCTGGCTGAGGAGTTGCAGAATTTGACGCAGCAGCAACAGCACGCGCTTTCCCGGGATACCGTTCGATCAGAGATATAACAGGTTTGGGGAAAGTGATTGGGGTGCCGCTCTCCTCGCTTGCTGTCCTCAATCTCAACGCCAGCCAGACCACGCACGCGATCATCCCGCACCAACCGAGAATGCGCACCACAGCTGCGATCTTAGTGTCGTACGGCAGAACGCCGAGGTCGGAAAAGATGCGGAAGAAATCGTGCTCCACAAAGTCGGAATCGCCCGTCGTTACCAGCGGCAGCAATTGAGCCCGCGCGTCCGCCATGTATTCGGCGGTGTCAATCCAGTTCTCGAAAAAGAAGAAGAGGCAAAAGACGAAGCCCGGGACCTGGCGTTCGCTGAAAAAATACACTGCGAGTAGAAACGGCACGAGCCATTGCAGCAGTGTCCCGCCCCACAGTCCGAGCGTAGGGCCAAACCATCCAAACAGGTTATGCCCGCCTTCGTGGACAACCAGGTTCGCACTGTGAATAAAGAGAGACGCGGGCGACCTGCCGAAGGCATAGAAAAGGAAGCCGACGTAAAAGACGAGCCATCCTCCGATCGCCGGACGCGAGACCGGCTTCCATGGCCGGTTGAAACATGATTCTTCGAAGAACGATTGCAGTGACTCGAACATGTGTTTCTCCGGCGATTCTAAAGGTCCGACGAGCAGCCGACAGGTTACGAACGTGTCGACATTGGCTCTGTGTCAAGCTGCACCTCCGGAGGTCGCGGCCAGAAGGCATTTCTTGCTACAGTGGTTCCGATCATGGCGGTTCGAACATGAAGGTTCGGCAATGGATCATCGCGGCTGTTCTGTTGTTGCTGGTGGCGGTGGCCATCGTCGGGCTGCTGCAAACGCGGGAGTTGCCTTCTGAGAGCGATGAAACCGCGGCAACGGCAGGCAAGCGATTGCTCGGGCGTAAAGCGGCAGCAGCGCAGCATTCGCTGGTCGATCAGCGCCCCCTGCAAACAGCGCGACGCCTGGCGGCAACGGCGGGCACGCCCGAGGAACAGGCGTTGGCTCAAGCTGCCGTCAAGGTGGCCGATCACGAAGTCGATCTGGCGTTTTTCGATGCACTGCGCACCGCGGAGCAAAACCCGCCGCCACTTTCTCTCGAGGCCAAGCATATCGCCGCGCGCAAAGCAAAGGCCGAGTTCACGGTTAAAGAAGATCTGGACAACATCACTCTCCTGACGCGTAAGTTGGCCGCTGCACCCGAATCGCAAAAAGACAACCTGCAGGATCAGATCGACGTGGCCAAGGCGCAGTCCGATCTGGATCAGGACGAACTCGACGACGCGGCCGGAGAACTGGAGCAGGCGGGGGGTGATCCGCAGGCCAAGATCAGGCGCCTGCAGGCGGAGCACGAAGCCAGCGACCACAATGCGCCCGCCATCGGCTCGGCGGTGAATCCGCACGAGCAGGACTATCAGGCACACACGCTGCTGGCAGTTTTCCGCGCGTGGCAGGCGCTGCGCGAGAAAATCGCAGTGCTCGAAGATGCGCGCAACGAGACCACTGAGAAAGAAGCATATCTCACCAAGCGGCACAACGATCTCGCCGCGCAGGTCGAGAAGGACAAGGAGAATCGCGAGGCGGCCAAACAGCAAGCGAAGGGATTTGCCAGCCGCAACAAAACTACGAGCCGCGACGAGTCGAAGTCGTCGGCCAAAGCCGCGCTGGACATGCTGAAGCAGTACACGCTGGATCAGAAAAATTTGGCGGACCGCGGCCGCCGGCTGCAGGACGAACAGGATCTCAACGACATTTACGGCGCCTGGCTGGGGTTGGTCGAAACCCGTGAACGCGCCGCGCTGCATCGTCTGATCGAGTCGGCGCTCTGGATCCTCCTGGTATTGCTGGCCGTGTACGCGGCCGACCGGTTGATCGAGCATCTGTTCACCGGGATGACCGCCGAAAACAAACGCATCGACACGCTGCGCGCCGTGGTGAAGTTCGCCGCTCAGGCGGTCGGAGTGGTCGCGATTCTCTTCATCGTCTTCGGCATGCCCACGCAGACGACGACAGTCCTGGGCCTGGCGGGTGCCGGGCTGACGGTCGCGATGAAAGATTTCATCGTGGCATTTTTCGGCTGGTTCGTGCTGATGGGGCGCAACGGCATTCGCGTGGGCGACTGGGTCGAGATCAACGGAGTGGGCGGCGAGGTCGTTGAGGTGGGGTTACTGAAAACCGTTCTACTTGAAACGGGCGGCTGGACCGATGCCGGACACCCCACGGGACGGCGTGTTTCGTTCGTGAACAGCTTCGCCATCGAAGGGCACTTCTTTAACTTCACAACCTCGGGCCAGTGGATGTGGGATGAACTGCAGGTGCAGATTCCCTCCAGTCAGGATCCTTACCCGATCATCGACGGCATTCAGAAGCTGGTAGAGAAGGAAACCTCGGCCAATGCCGGGAAGGCCGAAGCTGAATGGCAGGAAGCGACGTCGCGCTATCGGGTGAAGGCGCTGTCGGCGACTCCGGGCATCAACGTGGTGCCGACCGGTTCCGGAATTCAAGTGCACGTGCGTTACATCACGCGCGTCTACGAGCGGCATGACGTGCGCAAGCGGCTGTATGAAGCTGTGGTGGAACTGATGCACGGAAAACGCGAGGCTGTGGCGCAGTAGCCGGTTAAACGCTGAGTGCTGACCGCCGAATGCTAACCGCGCAGCTCTTTCCGCAAATAAGCTTTGATGTTCTCCGGCAGACGCGAGCTGTGCAGAATGTCGCGCAGGCGAGCGGGTGGAATGCTGCGAGCAAATTCGAGCGCCCGAGCCAGCGGCGTGTGGGCGTTGCGCAGAAGGGCGATGCGAATTTCGTGCGGGACCGACCATTTCACATGCCTGCAGACAGATTCGACGAACGCGGGTGTGACGTGTGGCCGACGCAATGCCTTGACAATCGCGTCTTCGGTGAGGCGCGCATTTTCGAGCGCGGGCTTCCAAACTTGTGATTTCTTGTCGAGCAGCAGCGCGCCCGCGACCAGAGCCGAAGAGCGGCGAGCCAGCGAGATACGTTCTCCGAGCGTGATGGAAGACAGGCGCGTGACCAGCAATTCGCTGGCCGTGCGCCTCAGGTCGGCAGGCGCAGCGGACATCAGCGAGAAGTGCATCAGATCAAAAGTGTAGAACTCGCGGATCAGACGCAGTGCGATGCGCCGCGGGGCGCGGGGATGGGCGGCAAGAGCCAGCCGCACCTTGCGCGATTTCATCACCGCAGCGTTCTTATGGATGCCTTCCAAGTGTTCAGCGGACAGGTCGCGGTTCTTCAGCAAGGCGAGGGCCAGATCTTCGTTGCCTGCGAGGTTGGAGGCGAGCTCGTCGCGGGGCATCGACGAAGCGTGTGCCTCCGGTGCGTTTGGCGTCTCGGCCTTATCCACGTTCATCCACTGTTCTTCGCGGCCATTCTCCGCGCCAGGCGCAGCGCACCTTCGACCGGCTCAACGACTTGCGGATGGATTTCCGCTTGTGCGTCGATCCGGCGTAGTTCATTGGAGAAAACCTGGCGCACCAGCGGCGCATGACGAAAGACGCCGCCGGTCATTGCCACACGAACCGATTCACCGGGAGCCGGCGCTGTACGTCCCGACACGACGCCGGGCGCGGCGAACAGGCGTTGGATAACAACGCCGGCAAGCTGGGCCAGTTCGTTCCCGGCGTTTGTGAGGACCTGCCGAGCGAGTTCGTCACCGCACGCGGCGGCTACGGGAGGAAACAGAGCCGCGAAGTCTGGAGGCGGAATCGCGTTCGCCGCGCGCGCCAAATCGGCGAGTGAGGTCACGCCCCACGCTTTGAAAATTGCCCCCTCGAGCCGCGAATTCTTCGCAGTCACAGGAGCATCGGCGGCCACGTCCGCGGCGCGCAGCAGCGCGCTGATGGCAGCGCGTCCGATCCAGTGGGCGGAGCCTTCGTCCGAGACGGCGAATCCCCAACCGCCGGCACGAACGGTCTTTCCCCGCTGGTCGCGACCGAATGCGATGGAACCAGTCCCCGCGATGACAATGATGCCGGGCCCGGCACCGAAGGCGGCTTCGAGCGCGATTTCCATGTCGCCTACCACGGCAATCGGTGTGGGGAGAATCTCGGCCAGCGCCTGGCGCACGGCCGCGGCGAGTTCCGGGTGCGCGGCGCCCGATCCTCCAACGCACGTGTGCGCAACTTGCTGCGGGTCGATCCCGACGGCGGCGCAGGTCTGGCGAACAGCCAAGTGCAGCGACTCACGTGCCTTCGCTTCGCCGACGCGGACCATATTGCTCGGCCCGGCCGTAGCGGTTGCGAGTAGTTGCTGCTCGTCGCCTGCCGCGCAGGTGGTCTTGGTGCCGCCACCGTCAATGCCGAGGTAGTAGGCCACGACGTAGTTCTAACATAGGAGCCCTCAGTTCTTCAGGTCTTGGGTCTTGGGTCTTGGGTCTTGGGTCTTGGGTCTTGGGTCTTGGGTCTTGGGTCTTGGGTCTTGGGTCTTAGCCTTGCGCGAGTCAGCCGCGGCATGAATCCCGAAGACCCAACACCTACGGCCTTAGCCGTCCATAGAGTCTCACTCGCCGTGGGAAGCACTTCCCGCCATAATTGGAGTTTCTACGAACACCATGGGCCTGAACATAACTGATTTCGCCATCATCGCGCTGTACCTGGCGGGGATCACGCTGTTTGGGCTCCGCTTTCGCAAGCGGCACCGTTCGCTGCGCGACTACTTTCTGGCTGGGCGCGACATACCCTGGTGGGCGATCGCCCTATCGATCGTCGCGGCCGAAACCAGCACGCTGACCATCATCAGCATTCCCGGGCTGGCCTACGACACCAACTTCACCTTTCTGCAAGTAGTGATGGGCTACATCGTGGGGCGAGTGGTCATCAGCCTCGTTTTGCTGCCTCATTATTTTCGCGGCGACCTCTACACGGCGTATGAACTGATCGAGCGGCGCTTTGGCCGTGGATTGCGGTCGCTGACAGCGGGACTTTTTTTGTTGACACGCGCGGCGGCTGAAGGCGTGCGTGTCTATGCAGTGTCTATCGTCGTGGCGATCGCGCTGGGAACGGGCCAGGTGGCGTCGATTGCCATCATCACTGCATTGACGCTGATCTATACATTCGAGGGCGGGCTGGCGGCTGTGATCTGGACGGATGTGGTGCAGACCGTCATTTATGTGGGCGGAACGCTGGTGGGGCTGGTCACGATTGTGCATCTCGTGCCTGGAGGATGGTCAGCGATTCATGCCGCAGCGGCAGCCGCCGGCAAACTGCAGGTGCTCGATTTCAGCGCCAATGTGTGGGTCCCTTATACGTTTTGGTCGGGCGTGATCGGCGGAGCGTTCTTCACGGTAGCGAGTCATGGGACCGATCAACTGGTTGTGCAGCGCTTGCTGGCGGCGCGGGGCGAGAAGCAGTCGGCCACGGCGCTGATTGCGAGCGGCGTGGCAGTTCTGTTTCAGTTTACGTTGTTTCTGAGCGTAGGCGTCATGTTGTGGGTGTACTACCGCGTGCCGTCGGCAGCTTTTGGACGCGCGGACCGGATTTATCCGACTTTTATCGTTAGCCGCATGCCGCACGGAATTTCCGGGCTGCTGATCGCGGCGGTCCTGGCGGCGGCGATGTCGAATTTGAGCGCGGCGCTGAATTCGCTGTCGTCGAGCGTGATCATGGATTTTTACGTGCGGCTGCGCCCTGAGGCCAATGAGAAGCAGCGCATGCGGCTGGCACGCATAGCCACGTTCGTGTGGGCGCTGGTGTTGTTCGGTCTGGCGGTGATCGCGCTGCACAAGGCCGGACGCGTGGTGGAAGTGGGGCTGCAGATCGCGTCGGTCGCGTATGGAGCGTTGCTGGGGGCCTTTCTATTAGGCGTTCTGACGCGGCGAGCCAACCAGCGCGGGGCGATGGTAGGAATGGTGTGCGGGTTCGTGGTGGACGTGTATCTGTGCCAGCGGACGCACGTGCCCTGGACGTGGTGGGTCATGATCGGGGCGGCGGTGACATTTTGCGTGGGGTGGACGGTGAGCTCGATCGTCGCTCTGTACGTGGGGAACGAGAATCCCTAAGTTGTCCCTTCACGTATACTCCAAGTCCAGCATGGTCACTTCCGAGCAAATGCAAAGGGGCTCCCCGCCCGAGCTCTCCCGCGATCTTGGCGTAAGCCACGCCTCGGCTGTGGTGGTCGGAACCATCATCGGCAGCGGAATTTTTCTGGTTCCCGCCGAGATGATGCAGGCGGTGGGTTCGGCACGGCTGGTTTACCTGGCGTGGATTGTGGGTGGACTGTTGTCTTTTTTCGGTGCCCTGACCTATGCCGAACTGGGCGCGATGAAGCCGCAGGCGGGTGGCGAATATGTGTATGTCCGCGATGCCTACGGACCGCTGGCCGGATTTCTCTATGCCTGGACGTGGTTCGTCATTGCGAAGCCGGCATCAGTAGCGACTGTGGCCACCGGCCTTGTGCGGATTCTGGGAACATTTCCTGTTTTCTCTTTTTTCTCTTCGAATTTCATTTCGGCTCCGTTCGCCGTGACCTGGGGACAGATCGTCGCGATTGCGGCGGCGCTGCTGATCTCGGTTCTCAATTATGTCGGCGTTAAGAAAGCAGGCCAGTTTCAGCTGGTGTTCACGCTGTTGAAAGTTGCGATCATTCTGGCCATCGTTGTGGTGTGTTTCAGCGGAGCGGGCAATGCTGCGGGACGAGGATGGCAAAATTTTGCCGGCACTTTCGCGGGAGCGAAGGGCGGTGTGGCCGGATTCATGGCGGCGCTGGTCGCTGCGCTCTGGGCATATGACGGGTGGAACGATCTGAACATGGTGGCCGGCGAAGTGAAGCAACCGGGGCGCAGCATCCCGATTGCGCTGATCGCGGGCGTGGGCACAGTGGGCGCGCTCTATATGCTGATGAACGCGGGCGTGCAATACGTGCTGCCGGCGGGCGCAATTGCGGCTTCACCCCGGCCGGCATCGGATGCGGTGGCCCTGGCCATGGGAAGACTGGGCGCGGGGTTTGTCTCGGCCGGAATGGTAGTGTCCCTGTTGGTCACGTTGAATGGCACGATCATGAGCGGCGCGCGTGTGCCGTTTGCGGTAGCGCGCGATGGATATTTCTTTCGTGCGCTGGCGGAAGTGCATCCGCGGTTCCATACGCCGTCGGTGGCAATCGTGGTGCAAGCGGTGCTCTCGATCGCGCTGCTGCTGCTGGGTGGAAGCTTCCGCCAATTATTCTCACTCGCGATTTTTGCCGAATGGCTCTTTTATATGATCGCCGGCAGCACGGTATTTGCGTTCCGGTGGCGCGAACCCGACGCGCTTCGTCCTTATCGCATGTGGGGCTATCCGGTTCTGCCGGCGATTTTTGTGGCGGTCGCAGCCGCGTTACTGGGATATACGTTTTGGAACGAGCGGCCGAACTCGTGGTATGGGTTGCTCGTGATTCTGGCGGGCATTCCGGTGTTTTGGTTCTTTTCTTCACGTCGCCGGAGCAACTTCCGAACTTGAAACCAGACTTTCACCGCAGGGGACACTGAGAACACCCAAGGAGAACTCTTCAGGGTTTTCCTCAGAACAATGCCGGTTTTCAGGGCAGCACCTCCGTGTTTCTTGCCGGTTTTGCCGAAAGTCGTGGAAGAGCAGGACGTGAAACACCGCGTCCTGCGCCCATTCTGGGCGATTCTCACAAAAGGACGTAGCTGCAGTTACCTTAGGTCAAGAGCCGTGGACACGTTTACCCCCTGTCCTATCTCCCGTATTTTTAAGACTCCAAGTCCCGGAATTCTCCCCGTCCGGGCCCCAACTGGAGAGGAATTTGTAATGGCGACACCTTACCGCGGATTTCAACTCGGACTCCTGCCTGAACGCAAGATCAACAAACAGGCGCTGGCCACCAGCTACGGTTTGGTGACGCTGTTTGTTCTCATCCTCATCAACATTGGCGTGTTGATGCCGGAAAAGCTGCAGCTTGCCCAGTATCACGTGACGGAATTGATCCCCCTGCCGTCGTTGCGGCCGGAGCCGGAGCCGATCAAGACCGAGGTTCCCAAGGTCAAACCCAAGCTTCTGCCTGCGGTGAAGATGCCGGTGCTGGAACAGCCCAAACTGATTATGCCCCGGGAAGTGCGCAAAATGGCGCCGGAGCAGGTCGAGGCGCCGAAGGTTGTGGTGAACCAGTTCAAGGCTCCGGAATTAAAGATGGTGGTGGGCGGAGCGCGTCCGCAGCTGTTGCATACAGGAGACTTTGCTGCCGAGGGCAGCTCGAAGCCGCCCACGGTGAATGCGCCGATCGAGAAGGTTCAAACCGGTGGCTTCGGCGATCCCAACGGATTGCCGGGCACGGGCAAGC
>Ga0187769_10000183_pt1 | contig 34244 bp, 37 predicted proteins | sample 0116_SJ02_MP02_1_FD_133140 | JGI IMG/M metagenome (GOLD analysis project Ga0187769, IMG submission 133140) | Tropical peat soil microbial communities from peatlands in Department of Meta, Colombia - 0116_SJ02_MP02_10_MG | ecosystem: Environmental > Terrestrial > Soil > Wetlands > Peat | place...
CATGCACGCGCAGCGGTACGGCACCTCGGCACCCGAAGAGCGCGCCGAGATCGTTAGCCTGCGCGCAACCGTCACGGGGCGGATGCGCAAGCCGCCGCAAGGCAAAATCGCGCGCGGCCGAAGATCCCCGGTGCGGATCGCCTTCGGCGGCAAGCGGCCGGTCTATTTCGACGGCCGCTTCCACGCTACGCCGACCTATCGCCGCGCTGCGCTCGCCGCAGGCAACCGCATCAATGGACCGGCCTTGATCGAAGAATACGCTTCGACCACGGTATTGATGCCCGGTGACGTGCTGGAAGTCGATGCGTTGGGGAATCTGGTGATCGCAGTGGGAGGACGCCGGCAATGAGCCACGTCGTGAGACTTCCCCGTCGCGAATTTCTGCAGCTTGCCGCGGCTGCGGCCGTGCTTCCAGCCGACGCGTGGAGCGCCCGCGCCGACACCTATCCGAGCCGGCCGGTACATCTGATCGTCGGCTTCGCGGCCGGCAGCACCACCGACATTCTCGGCCGTCTGATGGGACAATGGCTGTCGCAGCGGCTCGGCCAGCAATTCGTCGTCGAAAACCGGCCCGGTGCCGGCGGCACTCTCGGCGCCGAAGCCATGATTCGGGCGGCGCCCGACGGCTACACGCTCTACATGGTTCCGCCGGCGGTCGCGGCCAACGCTGCGCTTTATCCAAACCTCAGCTTCGATTTCATTCGCGACGCGGCGCCGGTCGCCGGCGTGGTGCGCGTGCCCAACGTCGTCGAGGTCAACCCTTCGGTGCCGGTGAACTCCATTGCGGAATTGATCGCCTATGCCAAGGCCAATCCGGGCAAGCTCAGTTTCGCCTCCGCGGGTATCGGGACGGCGAGCCATTTGGCCGGCGAATTGTTCAACCGGATGACCGGCGTCAACCTTGCGCACGTGCCTTACCGCGGTGACGGACCGGCGATGGCCGATCTCGTCGCCGGCCAGGTCCAGGTCGGGTTCGCCACCATGACCGCCTCGATCGCACTCATCCGTGCCGGAAAACTGCGCCCGCTGGCGGTGTGCACGCTTAAACGCTCGGACGCCCTGCCGGGCATTCCGAGCGTCAGCGAATTCATCCCCGGCTACGAAGCAAGTTCCTGGTTCGGCATTGCCGCGCCGAAAGACACGCCCACCGATGTCATCGCAAGCCTCAATCGGCAGACCAATGCCGGCCTTGCCGATCCCGCGATCAAGGCGCGGCTCGAAGATATGGGCGGCATGCCGCTTCCCGGCTCGCCGGCGGATTTCGGCAAGCTCATCGCCGACGAAACGGAGAAGTGGGGCAAGGTCATTCGCGACGCCGGCATCAAGGCGGAGTAGGACGCCGTGACATTGGCCCGCAGACAGATCCTAAAACTTGCCGCAGGTGCGGCCGCCGTCGCGGCCCTGCCGCGCATCGCCGTGGCGCAGACCTATCCGGCGCGGCCGGTGCGCGTCCTGGTCGGCTTTCCAGCCGGCAGCGCGCCGGACATCATCGCGCGTCTCGCCGCGCAATGGCTGTCGCAGAAGCTCGGGCAGAATTTCATTATCGAGAATCGGCCCGGCGCTGGCAGCAATATCGGCACCGAGCTGGCGGTGAGGGCGGACCCGGACGGCTACACGATCCTGTCGGACGTGCTCACCAACGTGCTCAACGCGGCGCTATACTCCAATCTCAGCTTTAGTTTTTTGCACGATATCGCGCCGGTCGCGACGATAGCGAATGCGCCGTACATTGTGTTGGTCACCAATGGGCTGCCGGCTCGAACGATGCCTGAATTCATCGACTACGCCAAAGCCAATCCGGGCAAGATCAATATCGCTTCAGGCGGCACCGGCACATCGTCGCACATCTTCGGCGTGCTGCTTACGACGATGGCCGGGATCGAGCTCGTGCATGTGCCGTACCGCACCAATTACATGTCCGACCTGATCAGCGGTCAGGTGCAATGCGTAGTCAATCCGACTCCGCAATCGATGGAATTTGTCAGAGCCGGCAAGGTGCGCGGCCTCGCGGTCACCACCTTGACGCGGCTCGCCGCCGTCCCCGATCTGCCCACGGTGAACGAATTCGTGCCCGGCTACCAGGCGATCGGCTGGTATGGCCTCGGCGCGCCGAAGAATACGCCCGCGGACATCATCAACAAGCTCAACGCCGCAATCAACGCGTCGCTTGCCGAGCCTGAGCCCAAGGCGCGGCTTGCCGATCTCGGTGTCGAACCGATGCCGAAAACGCCGGAGCAAGTGGCGGAATTCCTTGCCAGCGAAGACGAGAAGTGGGGCAAGGTCGTTCGCGACGCCGGCATCAAGGCGGAGTAGGGAGCCCGTGTCATTGGCCCGCAGACAGATCCTGAAACTTGCCGCGGGCGCGACCGCGGCTGCGGCGATGCCGCGCATCGCCGCAGCGGAGAACTATCCGGCGCGGCCGGTGCGCGTCCTGGTCGGCTTTCCCGCCGGCAGCGCATCGGACATTTTGGCGCGCCTTATGGCACCGTGGTTGTCCGACAAGCTCGGCCAGCAATTCGTCGTCGAGGACCGGCCGGGCGCGGCCACCAATATCGCGGCCGAGGCGGTCGTCCATGCCTCACCCGACGGCTACACGCTCTTGCTCGTCACCTCGACCAACGCAGTCAACGCGACGCTTTACCAGAACCTTGATTTCGATTTTCTCGCCGATATCGTACCGGCGGGAAGTATCGATCGCGTGCCGTATGTCCTGGAGGTCAATCCGGCGGTGCCGGCCAACACCATTGCGGAATTCATCGCCTATGCGAAGGCCAATCCCGGCAAAATCAATATGGCGTCGAACGGGGTGGGTTCCGGACCGCATGTCGCCGGCGAGTTGTTCAAGATGATGGCCGACGTGAACATGGTTCACGTTCCTTATGCCGGCAATGTCTATCCCGATCTGATCGGCGGGCAGGTGCAGGCCATGTTTTCGCCGATCCCGGCGTCAATCGGCTTCGTGAAGTCCGGTCAACTGCGGCCGCTGGCGGTAAGCACGGAAAAGCGCCTGCCGGTATTGCCGGATCTGCCGACCGTCGGCGAATTCGTGCCGGGCTACGAGGCGAGCGGCTGGCACGGTGTCGGCGCGCCGACAGGCACGCCGGCAGAGGTGATCGAGAAGCTCGATCGAGCGATCGCCGCGGGCGATGCCGATTCCGCAATGAAGGCGCGCTTCGTCGAATTGGGCGTCGAGGTCATGCCGATGACGGCCGCCGAATTCGGCAAGTTCGTCGCTGACGAGACCGAGAAATGGGCGAAGGTCATCAAGTTCGCCAAGATCAAGCCGGCGTAATGGGAAGGACGTTCAAGCTCCAATGAAGCGCAAATACCAGACGAAGCGCGTGCCCGCGGCCGATCCGGTCATTACCGAGATCGTGCGCAACGGCGTCATCGCGGTGACCGAGGAAATGAAGACCAACCTCATGCGCACCGCCTACAACATCATTATCTACGAGGCGCTCGATTTCACCACCGGCCTGTTCACCGCCGAAGGCGAGACGGTCTCCATCGGCATCGGCCTGCCGATGTTTATCCGCGGCATGGCGGAGACGGTGAAGGCGAAGATCAAACATTTCGGCCGCGCCAATATCCGTCCCGGCGACATCTATGTCACCAACGATTCTTATCTGACCGGCAGCCATCTCAATCACGTCACGCTGACGCTGCCGATCTTCCACAAGAACGGGCTGGTCGGCTTTTCCTGCTGCATGGCGCACTGGCTCGACATCGGCGGCGCGCTCGGCGGCATGACCACCGATATTTTCTCGGAAGGCCTGCAAATCCCGATTTTGAAACTGCACGACCGCGGCAAGGTCAACGAAACGCTGATCGAGGTGATCAAGCAGAACATGCGGCTGCCGAGCCGCGCCATGGGCGATTTGCGCGCCCAGGTGACGGCGGTGAAAACCGGCGAGCGGCGGTTTCTCGAACTGGTCGACCGCTACGGCCGCGACGCGGTACTCTCCGCGATTAAGGCCATCATGGACCATTCCGAGGCGATGGCACGCGCCCGCACGCGCACCATCCCCGACGGCGTCTATGAGGCGGAGTCCTTCATGGACGACGACGGCATTGATATCGGCAAGAAGGTGCCGATCAAGGTGCGCGTCATCGTCAAGGGCGAGGAGATGACGATCGATCTCTCCGATGTCTCGCGCCAGGTGCGCGGCTTCTACAATTCCGGCGTCACCACCGGCTATGCCTGCTCGCAGGTCGCCTATAAATGCCTGACCTCGCCGACCGACTATCCGATCAACGACGGCTCGTTCCGCAGCCTCAAGGCGATCGTGCCGCCCGGCCGCATTATCAGCGCGGTGCGGCCGGCGCCGATGCGCTGGTGGATGACCTATCCGATGACGATCGTCGACACGGTGTTCAAGGCGCTCGCGCCGGTGCTCCCCGACCGCGTCATCGCCGGGCACCATGCCGATCTGCTCATCGCGGCGCTGCACGGCATCAACCCGAAGACGTCGGAATTCTTCCTCGCCAATTTCGGGCCGCTCGGCGGCGGCTGGGGCGCCAAGCGCAGCGAGGACGGCGTCTCCGCCACGGTGTGCATCAACGACGGCGACACCCATAACGGTCCGAGCGAGCAATCGGAGGTGAAATTCCCCATAGTGGTCGAGCGCTATGCGCTCGTTGCCGATTCCGGCGGCGCCGGACGCTACCGCGGCGGGCTCGGCGTCGAGCGCGTGGTGCGCGCCCGCGTGCCGATGACATTCAACACCCAGGTCGAGCGCGCCCACTGCAAGCCATGGGGTCTGGATGGCGGGGGTGAGGCGACCGGCAACGAAGTGGCGTTGCGGCTCGACGGCCGGTGGAAGACCGATTTTCCCAACGCCAAAGTTCTGGTGGCGATGCTCAAAGCGGGCGATGCGTTCCGCCTGCGCTCCGGCGGCGGCGGCGGTTACGGCTCGCCGCTCGAGCGGCCGGCCGCAGACGTCGCCGCCGACGCCAGGCAAGGTTACATTTCGCTCGCGGCGGCCAGGCATCGCTATGGCGTTGTCCTCGATGCCGACACCTTCGCGGTCGATACGGCCGCAACCGAGCGATTGCGGGCGTCGCTGCGCATGGCGCCGCACCGGCGTGAAGCGCGCAATTGACGCGCCTTCCGGCGGCCGGCACGCGCCTTGCAGCGGCAATCTGGATCGCCATATTTACCGGTAAGCCGCGCGGGGGCGTTCCGTGCGGCTAGGGCGCCGCAAGGGCCCCACAAAGTCGCTTGATAAGGACTTTGAAACCATGTCCAGGGTTTCGTCGCTCTCCAGTCCCTTTTTGCTCGGCTTCGACGAGATCGAGCGTGTACTCGATCGGGTCGGCAAGGCTGCCGACGGCTATCCTCCTTATAATATCGAGCGGATTGCACGTGACGGCGACAGCCCCGAGCGCTTGCGCATCACGCTCGCGGTCGCAGGCTTCACCCGCGATCAGCTCGACATCACGCTCGAAGAGAGCCAACTGGTCATTCGCGGCCGCCAGCAGGACGACAAAAGCCGGCAATATATCCATCGCGGCATCGCCGCGCGGCAATTCCAGCGCACTTTTGTCCTAGCGGACGGCATGGAGGTGCTCGGCGCGGACTTGAAAAACGGATTGCTGTCGATCGACCTCGTGCGCCCCCAGCCGGAGCGCGTCGTTAAATCGATTTCAATCAAAGAGTGCGATTAATAAACCCGCAAGGACTCGACCAGGTCACGGAAAGGAGTCGAGGGCCATGAACAGCATGAACCGCACGGCGACCAAATTCGATATGTCTCAGGAAGCGCTGGCCCATCTCGGCGACGGCCGCATCGCCTATGTCAGGACGGTCCGCTCGGAGGACGTGCCTGCGCTGTTTCCGCAAGCCGACGTGCCGCAGATGGCGCCGGGCCAGATTCTATTCGCGCTGCACGCCGCCGACGGCACGCCGATCATGCTGACCGACAGCCGCGAAGCCGCGGTCGCCAATGCCTGGAGCCAGGAACTCGAAATGGTGAGCGTGCACTAAATTCAGATGACGGATGACAGACGACGGAGTACGGATAAATTAATCTGTCTTCCGTCGTCCGTTTTCTGTCGTCTGTTTAGGCCGCGGAGGCCGACGGCAGCGCCAACACCGCATAGAGCGATTCGGCGTCGTGCGAGGCGCGCAATTTGTGGGCGACCGTGGGGTCGCGCAACAGCCGTGCGATGCGGGCCAGCGCCTTGAGGTGGTCGGCGCCGGCGCCTTCCGGAGCGAGCAACAGGAAAACGAGATCGACCGGCTGATTGTCCAGCGCCTCGAAATCGATCGGCCGGTCGAGCCGGGCGAACAGACCGAACAGGCGCGTGAGGCCGGGCATTTTGCCATGGGGAATGGCGATGCCGTTGCCGACCGCGGTCGAGCCGAGTTTTTCCCGCTGCATCAGGATGTCGAAAATCGCCCGTTCGTTCTGGCCGGTGAGAGCGGCGGCGCGGCCGGCAAGCTCGTGCAGCACTTGCTTCTTGCTGTTAACTTTCAGCGCCGGGAGGATCGCGTTTGGCGCGACCAGATCGATAAGCGGCATGAATGGAACCTGAAGATGCGGGCTTGTAGCCTAACGCTTATTGTCTATTGAGATATCGTCGATTCGGGCCTGATCTACATACTGCAAGCCGGAACTGGTCTATCCGGATCAGGCTCAAGGGCGGCGGACCATAGGGACCCCTCGCCACGGCGTCAATGGGCATCCGCGCGGTGATGCTTGCGCCGGCGATGATAGCGACGCAGCTGTTTTTCGATCCGCGTCACCGCCTGGTCGGCGCTGAGATAGGCGTCGGCGGCCTCGCCTTCGGCGTGCAGCGTGACCTTCGAATCGAGGTGAATGGCGCATTCGGTACGGAACCCGAAACCGTCCTTGGCCAGCGTCACATGGCCGGAATAGCCGCCGTCGAAATGCTTGCTCAACGTCTCCGCAATGCGGTCGCTGATGCGCTCACGCAAGGCCTCGCCGACGTCAAGATTTTTGCCGGATACGCGAAATGACATATCAGCCTCTGGGTGGAAACGTGAGCCGCTCTCCTCGAACTAAGTATCGGCGGGCGCTGAGTCAACGTGACTTCAGCTTGCCACCGCCTGTTTCTCGCGCCGGCGCTGAACCGAGGAAGGAATGCGCATGGCTTCGCGGTATTTCGCCACGGTGCGTCTGGCGATATCGATGCCGGCGTCGTGCAATTTCTCGACAATGGTATCGTCGGACAATACATCGGCGGCGCTTTCAGCCTCGATCAATTGCTTGATGCGGTGGCGTACGGCTTCCGCGGAATGCGCCTCGCCGCCATGCGCCGCCGCTATCGCCGAGGTGAAGAAGTACTTCAGCTCGAATATGCCGCGGCTGGTCGCCATGTATTTGTTGGCGGTGACCCGCGACACCGTCGATTCATGCATGCCGATGGCCTCGGCGACGGTTTTCAGATTGAGCGGGCGTAAGTGCGCGACGCCGTGGGCAAAAAACGCGTCCTGCTGGCGCACGATTTCGTTGGCGACCTTGAGAATGGTGCGGGCGCGCTGATCGAGCGCGCGGACCAGCCAGGTGGCGCTCTGCAGGCAGTCGGCAAGATAGGATTTCTCGGTATCGCGGCGCGCGGTCGCCGACACTTCGGCATAGTAGATCTGATTGACCAGAACCCGCGGCAGCGTGTCCGAGTTGAGTTCGACCAGCCAGGCGCCGTTGGGCGCAGGGCGGACGAAGACATCCGGCACGATCGGTTGCACGGTCGTCGAGCCGAACGCCAACCCCGGCTTCGGATTGAGGTGGCGCACTTCAGCGATCATCTCGGCAAGGTCTTCGTCGCCGACGCCGCAAATTTTCTTCAGCTGGGCGAAATCGCGCTTGGCCAGAAGGTCGAGCCGCGTCAACAGCGCCTGCATGGCGGGATCGAAACGGTCGCGCTCCTTGAGCTGGATCGCCAGACATTCGGCGAGGTCGCGCGCGCAAGTGCCGGGCGGATCGAAGGTCTGCAATGTCGCGAGCACGGCCTCGATCTCGGCGACGGTGGAGCCGAGTTTTTCCGCCGCCGCCGCAAGATCGCCGCTCAGATAGCCAGCCTCGTCGACCAGATCAATCAGGTATTGGCCGATCATGCGCCGCGCCGGATCGGTGATGGCCAGCGTCAATTGCTCGTGCAGCCAGTCGCGCAGCGTAATTCCGGCGGAAACGAACGCTTCGAGATTGTATTCGCCGTTGTCGCGGCCGCCGCCGCCGCTGCCGGCCCATTCCGAATAGCCCGCTGGCAGTTCCGAGGTGCGGGGCCGGATCGACTCGCTGTCGTCGGGGGAGGTGTCGTCGAGTGGGGATTCGGCCTGCTCGGCCTTGACGGCGGCGCCAGCCTCGGCGTCGTGACCATTGCCGGCCTCGCCGTTGGTCGCCGGCTGGGCAGTGTCGGGATCGGCCGGCGACGGCTCGTTTTCGGCGCCGCGGTCGAGCAGGGGATTGCGCTCGAGCTCGGATTCGACATAGGCCACCAGATCGAGATTGGAGAGCTGGAGCAGCTTGATGGCCTGCATCAGCTGCGGCGTCATTACCAGCGCCTGGCTTTGGCGGATTTGAAGTCTTTGTGTTAGCGCCATGCGGGACGGCCAAATTGGTCCGATTCTTGCTTCTTTGCCCCTTGTACAGCAGTTCGGCCGCCCTGTCGTCAACCGAATTGTCCCAGGATTAAAGTCCCCCCTAAAGTCTGAATTCCTCGCCCAAATACAGCCGGCGCACCTCAGGATTGTTAACGATATCGTCGGCGCGGCCCTCCATCAGCACCTCGCCGGAATAGATGATGTAGGCGCGATCGGTCAGCCCCAGCGTCTCGCGCACATTATGATCGGTGATCAAAACGCCGATGCCGCGATTGGTCAGGTGGCGCACCAGCGCCTGGATGTCGCCGACCGCGATCGGGTCGATGCCGGCAAACGGCTCGTCGAGCAGCATGTAATTCGGCCGCGTAGCGAGCGAGCGGGCAATCTCGACCCGGCGGCGCTCTCCGCCGGACAACGCGATCGCCGGCGATTTGCGCAAGCGCGCGATGTTGAACTCCTCCAACAGCGAATCAAGGTCGCGTTCCCGCCGCTTGGCGTCCGGCTCGACGACTTCGAGTACGGCACGGATGTTTTCTTCGACCGAAAGGCCGCGGAAGATCGAAGCCTCCTGCGGCAGATAACCGATTCCGAGCCGCGCCCGCTGATACATCGGTAAGCGGGTCACGTCGCGGCCATCGAGCTCGATGCGGCCCTGATCGGCCTTGATCAGGCCGGTGATCATGTAAAATACCGTAGTCTTGCCGGCGCCGTTGGGGCCAAGCAGACCGACCGCCTCGCCCTTGCGCACGTAAAGGCTCACATGTTTCACCACTTTGCGGCCGACGAAACTCTTCTCCACGCCATGAACGGCAAGGACCGCTTTGCGCTCGACCGGCGCGGCGCCGTTGCCGTCGGAGCGTCGGCGTAACTGCGCCGGTGGGCTCTGCGGTCCATTCTGCGGTGCCGGTTGGCGCTGCGACCGCGGCGAGGATGGCGGCGTTGGAGGGGACGGCATCGGGGCAGGCGAAGGCGCTCTGGCGCGGGCCCTTTCCACCGGCGCAGGCAGGCTCGCAATGTCGAGATAGACGTTGCTAATGGCGCCACCCATGGTTTCGAGGTCGATGATCTCCTCGGTGGGCGGCGTGCGCCGCGCGGCAGGCGCGCGACGGCGAAAATATGAAAGAATGTCTGCCACGCCGGTCTTTCGAGATCTCGCCTGACGAATCGCCGATGATTGGTTGTTAAAGCCTACGGATTTTAGCCGATTTTCGCGGTGCGGGTGGCACGTTGACGGCTCAGTTGGGCCGCCCCGGGCCAATGGTCATGAAATTGGCCGGCCCGCCGTTCTGGCCTTTGCCCGGCTGGATCAGCGCGCGGACCCGGTTCGAGCCGGGCGGGCCGGCCACGGCGTTGCCGCCGCCCGTTCCCGATTCGACGCGCGCATTTCCGGTGGTCATGTCGACCACGACCCGTTCGCCGTGAATGACATTCTGGCCCTGGCTGACCACGACATTGCCGCTCAACGTAATGGTTTTGGTCTTCAGGTCGTAAATGCCGAGATCGCCGCTGGCGTTCTGGTCCTTGGTGATCACGGTGACGCCGCCGCGCGCTTCGATGCGGCGGATATTCTGTGCGCCTTGCCGGGCGCCCGGCGCCGCTTTGGCATTCGCGGCCGCCGCGCCATCGGCGCGGCCGGCGAGCCCGACCTCCTGGCCATAGAACACGACCAGACTCTGGCATTTCATCGTGGTGTCGCCCTGAACCACTTCGACGTTGCCGGAAAACGTCGCTTCCTTGTTTTTATCGCGCACCTCGAGCGTGGCAGCCTCGATCTGCACCGGCTGATCCTTGCTGCTCTGGTCTTGCGCGACGCCGGGAAACGGACTTGCCGCGGGGCCCTGCGCAGCGGCGGTCGTCGCAATGGCAAGTGCCGCCAGCGCGGCGCAAAGGTGAACGCGGTGCATCATTGGTCGCTCGCCTTGTCGTCTTGGCCGGCGGCTTCCTTGCCCGGCTGCAGCGTCATGGCCACGCCGCTAAAACGGACCACGCTGCCGTTGTCGATGATGTCGAGCCGCTTGGCATTGAGGAAGCCGTTGAGCAGCTTCACCCAAACCGGCTTGTCGGAAACCACGTTGCCCTTGCGAACGTCGATAACCGCCTCGCTCAGACGTCCTTCGTAGCCGGTCGACGATACCAGATTGATGTCGTCGTTGAGCGTCAGGATTTCCGACTTGACGTCGTAAACGCCGGAAGTGGCGGACATGTCCACCGTGCTTTTATCCTGCATTTCCATCTTGGCGTGGAGCGCGCGCAGCTCCACGCGATTGGGCGCGGTGATGTCCTGCGCGGCGGCGTCGGCGGAAAACTCATACGCTCGGGAATCGATCGTGAAGCCGGTCAGGCGCGGTTGCTGCATGGTGATTTTGGTGCCGTGGATCACCAGCTTGCCGAGCTCGCCCGGCAAGCGAAAACCGCCGATCGGCGGCAGGTAATTGATGACCACCACCGCGAGCAAAAGCGCCGCGATGCCGACCGGCACGCCGACGCGCAACCAACTCACATGCCGGCTGTGCCGCAGCGCCGCCCGGTAGGCGCGTTCGAAATCGCGGCGCGACTTGCCGGAAAATCCGTCCGTGGCGTTCTCGGGGTAGGCGATAACCAAGCGACCGATCCTTCGCGAGTCGTCCAAATCCGGACCTTAAATCACGCTTTGAGCGGTTTTGTCCCGGCAAAAATCGCCGGCGAATGTGGCCCCGAAAGGGCTGAATTACGGGCCAACGCTTAACGATTGACACGCGATCGTTCACGAATGAGCAAAAATGTCCGTGGCGGCGAAGCCGGCCAGGTCGAGCCGCACGCGGTCGGGCAGGAAGCGAAAACAGGCGGTGGCGAGCGCTTCGCGGCCCTCGCGCGCCAGCATGGCGTCGAGCTTGTCTTTGAGCGCATGCAGATACACCACGTCGGCGGCGGCATAGGAAACCTGCGCTTCGCTCAGTTCGTTGGCGCCCCAATCAGACAGCTGCTGCTGCTTGGACAGGTCCTGGCCCAGAACCTCGCGCACCAGGTCCTTGAGCCCGTGCTTGTCGGTATAGGTGCGCGTGAGTCGGGAGGCAATCTTGGTGCAGTAAACCGGTTCCGCCATCACGCCGAACGCCTTGTACAGCATGCCGAGATCGAAGCGGGCGAAGTGAAAAATCTTCAGCAGGGTCTTGTCGGCAAGAAGCCGCCTCAGATTCGAAGCCTCGCCCGGATGCGCGGCAATCTGCACCACGTCGGCCGAGCCGTCGCCCGGCGACAGTTGAACGACGCAAAGCCGGTCGCGGGTAAGTTCGAGCCCCATGGTCTCGGTATCGATCGCGACCGCGCCCTTATAGCGCGCTATGTCCGGCAGGTCGCCGCGATGGAGCCGAATGGTCATGCGCCGTTGTTATCGCGCGCGTCGCCGCGAATTCCAAGAAATATTTTCGGCCGCTTCACCGCGTCAAGCACGGCGTACGCCAGCAACGCGGACCGCGCGCATTGCGTCAGACGTAACCGAGCCAGTGCCAATAAGTGGCGCCGAAAAGCAGCGTCAACACGTAGGCCAACACGGTGATGACAATCCCGGTGCGCACGAAATCGCGCACCAGGAAGGTTTCGGTGCCATAGGCCAGCATGCCCTGCGGCGAGTTCACCGGCAGAATAAAGCCGTAGCTGACGGCGAATTGCAGGAGCAAAGTCATGCCGACGACGCTGATGCCCGGCGTCTGCACTTTCTGGATGATGGCAATGATGATCGGGATCATGGTCGCGGCGAGCGCGGTGGCGCTGGCGAAGCCGAGATGGATGACGATAAGGAACATCGCCATGACCGCGAGCACGCTGAAGCCGGCAAGCTCGTTTAACCCGGACTCCTGCACGATCAGGCCGGCCAGCCACTGCGCGGCCTGGGTCTGCAACAGCGCAGTCCCCAGGCTGATGCCGACGCCGAACAGAACCACGGTACCCCACGGAATGCGCGCGCTTGCGGCTTTCCAATCCATCACCCCGATATAGGGCAAAAACAGAATGGCGATCGCCACCGTCGTCGTGGTCGAGGAATCCAAGGAATGCAGGATTCCTTCAGTCGCCCAGAAGCACAGCAGAATGAGCGACACCGCGAGCAGCCGTTTTTCCTTGGCCGACATCGGGCCGAGTTGGGCCAGCGCCTTGGCGACGGCAGCCTCACCGCCGGGCATTTCTTCGGCTTCCGGCGGCATCATGTACATCATGATGTAATAGAGGCCGACCGACAACAGGATGGAAAACGGCGCCGCGGCGATCAGCCAGTTCAGCCAGGTGATGTCCTGGTGCAATATCGACTGGATGAAGCCGACGGCGACCATGTTCTGCGCCGCCGCGGTTTTGATGCCGATGTTCCAGATGCTGACCGCCTGAACCGTGGTAATCATCATCATGCCGGCGAATCGGCTTTTGCGGTCGACGCCGAAGGCGAGAACGACGCCCATCATGATCGGAATCACCGCCGCCGCGCGCGCCGTCGCGCTCGGCACCAGGAACGCCAGGATGATCGCGGTGACGATGCTGCCGATCACCACGCGATCGGTGCGGGCGCCGACCCGCCGCAACACCATCAGCGCAATGCGGTGATCGAGACCGGTGATCGTCATTGCCGCGGCGAGAAACAGCGCCGCGGCGACCAGCGTCAAGGCAGTGTTGCCGAATCCGGCCATGGCCATGGTCAGGCCCTGAACGGTGCCGTACAGCGCTTTGGTATTCGCCACGTTTGGCGAGATGCCCAATAGCACGGCCATCAATGCGGCAATGACGACGGCACTGATGGCATAGTCGAGCGCCTCGGTAACCCAGATCACCACGGCAAAGCCGAAAATCGCCAGCATGCGCTGCCCGGCAACCGGCAGGCCAGGCGGCGTCGGTGAAAGTGCAATGGCTGCCAGCGCCACGATGGCAATGAGCAAGCCCCAATTTTTGAACATCGCAATCCCGGCAACAGCCGCTGTCGCCGGCCTGCGTTCTGTGACCGCCATTGCGCATCCTCCCGGATCGATTGCGGTCCATCGCCGAAATCGCGGCGAAACGCATTGATCCAGGTCAACCGCAGAGATCGCGGCCGGCTGCACTAAGGACTTTTCCTTAGGCAAAATTCCCGAGTTTTCTTTTTGCTCGCCCGGCGCCAGAAAGTGCCGCATGGAGCGTGTCATGAAAACCTCTTTTCATAGCTTCGATCGTGTGACGCATATGAAGATCGTGACGGTGGCGGCACTCGCGGTCGTCGCGGTCATGCTCGTGGGCCAGAGCGCTCAGCTCGATCGCATCGCTTCGGCGGTCCCCGCCGCGACCGCGGCTCAACCCGTACTACACCCCACGCCACAGCCGATTTGGCGAGAGGTTCCAGCTCGCAGCCCGTTGCTGCCGGCGGCCTAGCGCGCAAATCCTCTTCGCGCCGTCGCATAGCTTTTGCCGTCCGCCGCTATGACGAATTAGTGACCGGCGGCGGTCCGCAGCGCTTTGCCGACGCCGCAGGAAGTGCTAGCTTTGCACCAGTAACTGCAGAAATTCGGAGATCGCCATGGATCATACCGTGGCTCGTCTCAACATCGAGCACTATCGCAAGCTTCTGGCGCAGGAAGTCGACGAGACGAAAAGGCAGACATTGCTTCGCCTGTTGGAAGAGGAAGAGGCGAAGTTGAAAGCGGCGCTTAAGTCGGGCCGGGAACGTCGCCGCCGCCTTTAGCTCGATCGTCGGGGTCTTTGTCCCATTCGCGCCAGTGCGTCGGTTGCACCGCGATCCTGCTTTTGGTGGTCGTATTGATCCAGCCGCCGAGAATGCGGCGGCACGGAAATACCAGCGCGTGCGGCCCGTCGGAGTCGATGACCGCGAGCTCGAGGTCGCGGTCAAACGGCGCGTTGCTGATCGGTCGCCACATTTGATGAGGTTCGGCCCGCGCGGCGGATCGTTCTTTGATCTGGATCAAGATTGCCCCGGAAACCGGGTTTCACCCTTCAAGCGCCGATCCAATGGATTTCCGGCGGCTTGCGCGGCACCGCGGGCGGGAGCGCTTTGGGATGACCGACGATAATCGGAGCGACCGTCTTATAGGCCGCCGGCAGCTTGAGCAGCGCCTTGCCCTCGGCAGTGCCGAGCCAGCCCTGCGCAAATCCGATCCAGCAGCTGCCGAGCCCGGCGGCGCGCGCCGCAAGCATGAGGTTCTCGGCCGCAAGGGTACAGTCCTCGACGGCCCAGGGAATATCCGCCATCGTGGAAATCAGGATCAGCGCGGGCGCGTGATAGAAAATATCGAAACTCGGGTCGTTCAGTATCTCTTGAAAGTGGTGCGACATCAGCCCGACCGGCGTGCTTCTGACCATGTAGGCCTTGGCCTCGCGGGAGATTTTGGCAAGCACCGTTTTGTCGCGGACGACGCAAAACGAACAGGGCTGCTGATTGACTGCGCTCGGTGCCTGCACCGCCGCATCGATGAGGTCGAGGATGGTCTTGTCGTCGACCGGCTCGACGGTGAATTCGCGCACCGCACGCCGCGTGTAAATCGCTTCCTTCAGATCCATACGCGCACCCAGCCGCGCCCGCACTGCCTGGTAAACCGATAAACGACGGCGATCTAACGGCATTTGATCCAGATCAAAGCTCGAGCTCGATTGCCGGTGCAATTTAACCCTACCGGGTCTTCTATTGAGTTCGCCCCCTCCCCCATGAACTCCGGAAACCCGGCGATTAGGCCCCGACCGCGTATCTGGTCGGGGCTTTTTCATCCAAGAAAATCTATACGGCGGAATGCGAATCGCCCGCCCTACTGACGCGACCCTGTTGACCAAGGTCAATATCGCGGCGGCGTATCTGGCTTATGATATTTAGTGGAGGCAAGAGCCACTCATGCCGTTTAAGAACCGAACCGAAGCCGGGCGCAGGCTGGCAGCCGCGCTGGGCGCTTACCGCGGCCAAGACCCGATTGTGCTCGCTTTGCCGCGCGGCGGCGTGCCGGTGGCGGCGGAGGTTGCCGCGGCGCTCGCTGCGCCGCTCGATCTCATTCTGGTGCGCAAGATCGGCGTGCCGTTCCAGCCGGAATTGGCGATGGGCGCGATCGTCGACGGCGGGGCGCCCATCGTGGTGCGCAACGAAGATGTCATTCGTCACGCCGGGATCAACGAAGCCACCTTCGAGGCGGTGTGCGATGCCGAAGCGGCCGAAATCGAACGGCGGCGCAAGCGTTATCTCGGCGACCGCGACCATCCGCAAATTGCCGGCCGCACCGCGATCGTAATCGACGATGGCGTTGCGACCGGCGCGACCACGCGCGCAGCGCTGCGCGCGACCCGTCTGCGCAACCCGAAACGCCTTGTGCTTGCGGTGCCGGTGGCGCCATCCGACAGCCTTGCCGAATTGCGCGCCGAGGCCGACGACGTCGTCTGTCTCGAGGATCACGATATATTCGGCGCAATCGGGTTTTATTATGCCGATTTCCGCCAGACCAGCGATGATGAGGTGATCGCGATCTTGAAGCGGTTTCCGGCGCAAGAGCTGCGCAAGTCCGAAGTTCCGGCCGCCTGAGGGTTGCTCTGATTTAGATCAATGCTATCTGGATCACGATTGTCGTATCTTTGCGCAACAATTGTTGAGAACGGTCATGGCCGATACAACGCCCGAGAACCCGCCGGAGCTGTCGATTTCGACGGAGAAGGTCTGTTACATCATCGCCAAAGCGCGGGAATTCGACGTCAAGGACGTGGTGACCGATCCCGACGACGCTTCGAATCCCATCGACGATGCGATGGTGGCGGTGCTGGAGGACCATCCCGACGATCCGGTGGTGCAGGAGATCAGGGCCGCGATCTTTGCCATGAGCGAGGACGAGCAGATCGATCTGGTGACGCTGGCCTGGCTTGGCCGCGGCGATGGTGCGCTGGACGATTGGAACGACCTGCGGGCCGAAGCGGCGCGCGCCCACAACAAGCGCACGGCGTCCTACCTGCTCGGCATGCCGCTTCTGGCCGATTACCTCGAGGACGCGCTGGCGCAGTTCGGCCTGTCGTGCGAGGAATGAGACCGACGCTTCAATCTGCTTCGCGCTCGGCGCTACAGCAGTGCGGAGCGTCAATGCCGCCCGCGGCTTCGCTTAAGATCGCTCCGGTTATCGGATTGTCGCGAAAAGTGGTGCAGCCCTTGAGCCCCAAGTCATAGGCCATGTCGTAAATCAGCTTGAATTCGCCGAAGGGCATGTCTTTCGGAACGTTGATCGTCTTGGAAATGGAATTGTCGACGAACGGTTGCAGCGCCGCCTGCATCTGAATGTGGGCGCTGACCGGCAGTTCGGCGGCGGTGAAAAAGTTCGGCGGCAGTCCCGTGGCGGAACCGGTCTGCCGACGCCAAAGGTCCAACGCATAATCGGTCAGCATGAATTGCCGCGGGGTGCCGTCCTCAGCCAGGACATTGCGCGCGTAAGAGGCGGCAAAGATCGGTTCCAATCCGCTGGATACGTTACCGGCCAACAGGCTGATCGTTCCGGTCGGCGCGATGGCGAGCAAATGGCTGTTGCGGATGCCTTGCGCGGCGATGCCGCTGCGGATGTCATCGGGGAGGTTGCCGACGAACGCGCCGGCCAGATAGCGCTCCCGCTCGAAATACGGAAAGCTTCGCTTCTCGGCGGCGAGCGCGGTCGAGGCGCGATAGGCGGCATGGCAGATGCGGCGCATGATCTCACCGGCCAGAGCCAGGGATCGCCCGCCGCCGTACGGCAATCCGAGCATGACCAGGGCATCGCCAAGGCCGGTAATGCCCAAGCCTATTCGCCGCGACCCATGGGCGCTCTCCGCCTGTTGCGGCAGTGGGAAGCGCGAGGCATCTATGACATTGTCGAGAAGCCGCACCGCAATCGATGTCGTTCGCTCGAGGTCGGCGAAATCGAGGTGCGCGTCGGCGGCAAACGGCGCCCGCACGAAGCGGGTGAGATTGAGCGAGCCGAGATCGCAAGCGCCGTAGGGCGGCAGCGGAATTTCCCCGCACGGATTGGTCGCGGTCAACTGCTCCCGATACCAGAGGTTATTGAGGCGATTGATGCGGTCGACGAACAATACGCCGGGCTCGGCGTAATCGTAGGTGGCGCGCAGAATTCGCTCCCATAATTTCCGGGCGCTCAAGCGCCGCAGCACGCGGCAAGGGAGCGACCCGCCTTGGCCCGGCCAGTCGCGCAAGACGGTTTCGCCGTCGCCATCGAACGCGGCCGCCGGAAACACCAGCGGCCATTCGCCGTCGCTGCGGACGGCCGCGATGAAGACATCCGTGACCTGGACCGACAGGTTGAACCGCCGCAGCTGACCGCTCCGTTGTTTGGCGGCGACGAATTCCTCGATGTCGGGATGATCGCAGCGCAGCGTCGCCATCATGGCGCCGCGGCGGGCGCCGGTGGACAATATGGTGCCGGCCCCCTTGGCCGGCGCACCGCGGGGCCGCAGCGTCGAGAAATCCACCCCGATGCCGCCGCCCTGCTGCATCGTCAGCGCCCCTTCCTGCAGGGCGCGGAAAATGCCGGGGATCGAGTCCTCGATTGTCCCCATGACAAAACAATTGAACAAAGTCACGCTGCGCGGCGTGCCGGTCCCGGCATGAATGCGACCGCCTGGAAGGAACTTGAAATCCTCGAGAATCGATAAGAATTTTTGCTCCCAGACCGCCGTGTTATCCGGCTCGACCGCGGCCAGTGCACGGGCGATCCGCCGCCAAGTGTCGGCGATCGACTGTTCGTGCGAGTCTTGCGCTACGTACCGATACTTCGTCTCCCAAACGTGGCGGGAAATATCGGCTGCGAAATCGCTCATCGTGCATCCCGCGGAAACCTAATCGGCCGCAGCGCCGTCGCTCATTGAGCTAGATCAAGACCGTGCCTGTGGCACCGTCCCTGCGGCAGGCGGGGCCGGCGCCGGCCTCTGATCTGTATCAAATCCGGCCCACAGGGAACGCGATAAATTGCTGCCGGCAAGGAGGTCCATGCCGTGCCGGTGCAGAACGCAGAAGTCGCGGCGATGTTCGATCAGACCGCCGAACTCCTCGAAATCGAGGGCGAAAACCAGTTTCGTATACGCGCCTACCGGCGCGCGGCCCGTGTCATCGAGGGTCTGCCCCAAAGCGTGAAAAGCCTCCTCGCGGCCGGGCGCGATCTGTCGGAACTCCCTGGCATCGGCAACGACCTGGCCGGCAAGATCGCCGAGATCGTCGAGACTGGTCATTTCAAGCTGCTCGACGCATTGAAGAAAAAGCTGCCCGGTGAGCTTGGCGAAATCGCCGCGCTGCCGGGCCTGGGCCCGAAACGGGTCAAGCTCCTTCATGACCGGCTCAAGGTCAGCACGCTCGATGACCTGCGCCGCATCGTCAAGACCGGCCGCCTGCACGGCATCAAGGGCTTCGGCCCGACAATCGAGAAGAAGCTGTCCGCCGCGCTGGAAAAGCCGGCTACCGAAAAACGCTTCAAACTGTCGGTCGCCGAGGCCGAGGCCGACGCGTTGGTCAGTTTTTTGCGCGACAGCGGCCGCGTCGCCGTCGCCGGGAGCTACCGCCGGCGCCGCGACACGGTCGGCGATCTCGACGTGGTGGTGACCGCCAAGGACGGGGCCGCTGTCGGCGACAAGCTCATCGGTTACGAAGACGTCGCGGAGGTCCTCGCTCACGGCCCGACGCGCACCACCGTCGTGTTGCGCTCCGGCATACAGGTGGATGTCCGCGCCGTGCCTGAGGAATGCTACGGCGCCGCGCTGATGTATTTCACCGGCTCCAAGGCGCATAACGTCGCTTTGCGCGCCATGGCCGTGCATCGCGGCTGGAAGCTCAACGAGTACGGCCTGTTCTCAGGGCGTCGGCGCATCGCGGGCGCTACCGAAGAAGAGATCTACGGGAAGCTCGGACTTGAGTTCATCCCGCCCGAACTGCGCGAGGATCGCGGCGAGGTTGCGCTTGCCAAAGCACGTCAGCTGCCCTCGCTCGTCACCCGCGCTGACATCCGCGGCGACCTTCATGTCCACTCGGACTGGACCGACGGCACGGCGCCGATTGAGGCGATGGCCAAGGCGGCGCAAGCCCAAGGCTACCATTACATGGCGCTTACCGATCACAGCCGTCGCGTGGCGATGGCCCATGGCCTCGACCCGGCGCGGCTGAGCCGGCAGAGCCACGAGATCGACCGGCTCAACGCCGCCTTGCACGGCTTCACCATCCTCAAGGGGATCGAAGTCGATATTCTCAAGGATGGCAGCCTCGATCTGCCGGTTTCGAGCCTAGCCAAGCTCGATGTCGTCGTGGCTTCCATTCATTCGTTTTTCGACCTGTCGCGCGAGGCGCAGACCGACCGCATGGTGCGGGCGATCGGCAATCCTCATGTCTCCGTCATCGGGCATCCGACGGGACGTTTGATCGGCGAACGCGAGCCTTACGATATCGACATGGAGCGCGTCATCGCCGCGGCGCGTTCGTACGGCTGCTGCCTGGAGATCAATGCCCAGCCCGATCGCCTGGATCTGAACGACGTGCATGTCCATGCGGCCAAACAGGCCGGGGTCAAATTTGCGATCTCCACGGACGCCCATTCAACCGACGCGTTTGCGTGCATGCGGTTCGGGATCGACCAGGCGCGGCGCGGCTGGCTTACCGTCGACGACGTGATCAACACGCGCTCGCTCGCCGAATTGCGCAAATCGCTGCGCCACTAGCGTCAACGCATACGCCGCGGGAATGCAATTGATCGAAATCAATGTCGGCCCGGCCAACGCCCATAAGGTGTGACCATGCTCAGAGAACTGAACGTCGACCAGGCCCGTTTCATTGCGCTTCTCGCCAGGACCGCGCGGATCCAGCGCGATGCGAAGCTCGGCCACGTTGCCGAGCGCAATCTCGGCGGAACGAACCCCGCAAGGGGGGAGCACAACCCCGCAGCCGAGCTCGGACTTGAACCGGTGCCGGCGGAAGCTTCGCAGACATCGGACTTGCGCGAAGCGGTCGCCTCATTGTCGGAAACGGCGCGCCAGGAGCTCTATGCCTTGGTGCGCATTGGCCAGGGCGATCTCGCCGCCCGCAACTGGCGGCGCGCCTTGTCGGAGGCCGAGGCGCTGGGCGGCGGCACCATCGTTGCAGCAATTGTCGAGAACGCCGATTTGCACGAGCATATCGCCAAGGGTCTGTATCAGGCGAAGCTGGCTTCGTGATCTCACATGCGGCGTTCCGTCGGCTGAAGCGTGCCGGGACTCACCTTGCTATAGCCGGTCGATCTCGAATTCCTCGCAGGAGTAACCGAGCATCGACAGCCCTTCCTCGATAAAATCGCTCACCAGCGGCGTGCCGAGCAGGTACTCGGCGGTCCGCTTGTTGTGCGCGTTGGCGGCTTGCTCGCGCACGGCCGGCCAGTCGGCGGCGGTGTAATCGTCGCGTCCGAGCCAGGTCAGCGCCACGAGATCGATCTGCTCGTCTTCCGACAGCGAATTGATGAAAGAGGTCAGTTCCTCAACGACAGCGTCGTCGGCGTGGTCCTCGAGAACCGCGATTTCCTTGTCATCCGCGGGATCCGATCCCGGATCAGGCTCGGTTTGCTCGTCCTTGGCGTCGAATTCCCTGGCCTTGACGATGATGAAGCAGACCTTCTCCGGCGAGATGGTCAGCGGGGACTCGTCCTCGATGGTCGCCGTGTCCGCTTGCTTCGTTCTCTCCTGCATGGTCGCCTCCGGTAAGCCTGTCTGATCGCAGCATCATTACCGCGGCAAAACCGGCCGCAATTCATTGAGGCAAATCAATCCGCGATATTTTGGCCGAACGGGAAAATCCTTTTGCGCCGCTTGATCCAGATCAAGGCGCAGTTGCCCGATAATTTGCCAAACTGCGCCTACCGTCGTGTCGAGGCAAGATCGGCGAAGTACGGCAGCGAAACGTCCATTGGGCGCGGGTCTGCTTACGCGATGAACCGGGTCTACCGGTAACGCATGGCGGCGGGGCCCGTCGCCGTCCCATCCGAACATCCCGCGAGGAGACTCCGGTCCGACGGATGGGAAGCGCGGGCCCCTCGATTTTCGGCGCGAGTTTTGTTCTGCGATCGTCGTCTCTGCGTTGCGGAGCCGGCGAGATCGGCGAGGGAGTTGGCAATGGACAGTTTTCCGGTCGATATCGACGCCAAGCAGATCGTCCGCTGGATCATGGCCGAGCAAGCTCGTGCGCCGTCGACGTTCAAGACGGCGGCGCGCCGCGCTAGCGAGGTCCACGCAATTCCGCAGCGCGCGGAGTTTCACCTCGGCGACGAGGAGCGCGAGGATCTGAGCGAAGTCGCCATGGTCGGGACATTGGAGATCAGGCCGGCGCATGCCGGCGACGGCTGGCTTCTGACCGTGACCGTCGAGGATGAAATCGGGCCACGTCTGGCGGACGCGGAAGAGGCAACGGAGATAGAACAGCAAATCGACCTCGGCACCTTCTACAGCACGTTCATTCGGCCGGAGCGCGGGATCGCCAACGTGGTAGCCGAATTCGACGGGCCGGCGGCCAGGACCAAAATCACCAAGCTGCTCGCCACCATCGAGCAAAGCCGCGAGGCGGGGCGGGGCTCTTCGGCGGCCTAGCGCGCCCCGAGTGCAACGGGCGCCCGTCGCTAAATCGACGCCGGCAATCATCCCTTGACGCAGATGAGCGGCCGCAGGCGCGCCACGCGCCGGGCGAGGCCTGCCTGTTCGGCCGCCCGCACCACCGCGGTAACGTCCTTGTATGCGCCCGGCGCTTCCTCGGCGATGCCGCGCATCGACGGGCTTTTGATGATGATGCCCTGCTCCGCAAGATCGTCGACAATCTTGCGCCCGCGCCATTGCTTGAGCGCCGCGTGCCGCGACATCGCCCGCCCGGCGCCGTGACACGCCGAGGCGAATGCCTTGGTTTCAGCCATCGCGTCGCCGACCAGGATGTAAGAGCCAGTGCCCATGCTGCCGCCGATCAGCACCGGCTGGCCGACGGGACGTAACGCGTCCGGCAGGCTCTCGTGCCCGGGGCCGAACGCGCGGGTGGCGCCCTTGCGGTGAACGAACAGTTCGCGCGGCTTGCCGTCGACGGTGTGGGTTTCGACTTTGCAGGTATTATGCGAGACGTCGAACAACAGCCGCAGATCGCAGTTTGGGAAGAAATGTGCGAAAACGCGCCGCGCGTAATGGCCGAGGATTTCGCGGTTGGCCAGCGCGCAATTGATCGCCGCGCGCATGGCCCCGAGATAGCGCTCGCCGACTTCCGAGCGGATCGGCGCGCAGGCGAGCTCGCGGTCGATGAGTCCGATGCCGGACGATTTCGCCGCCAGCACCATTTCCTTGAGAAATTCGGTGCCGATCTGGTGGCCGAGGCCGCGCGAGCCGCAGTGGATGGTGACGACGACGTCGTCCAGCGAAAGTCCGAAAGCGTCAGCGACCGCGGCATCAAAGATTTCCGCAACGCCCTGAACCTCGAGATAGTGATTGCCCGAGCCGAGCGTCCCCATCTCGCGGCGCTGGCGCTCTTTGGCGTGATCGGAGACCCATTCGGGGTGGGCTCCGGTCATGCTGCCGCGCTCCTCGATTCGCTCAAGATCGCGCGCATCGCCCCAGCCGCGCTCGACCGCCCAGCGGGCGCCGCCGGCAAGCATGGCGTCCATCTCCACGGCGTCGAGCGTGATCGCGCCGGTACTGCCGACGCCGGCCGGAATCTGGCGATACAGCGAATCGGCAATGGAGGCCTGCACCGGGAGGAGGTCGGCGCTCTTCAGCCCGGTTAGCATCGTGCGCACCCCGCACGAAATGTCGAAGCCGACGCCGCCGGCCGACACCACGCCGCCCCGGTCGGGATCGAACGCCGCCACGCCGCCGATCGGAAAGCCGTAACCCCAGTGCGCATCCGGCATCGCATAGGACGCTTGAACGATCCCGGGCAGCGTCGCGACATTGGCCGCCTGCTGGTAGACTTTGTCGTCCATGTCGCGGATCAGGGCCTCATCGGCATAGATAATCGCCGGCACCCGCATCGCGCCGTACGGCTCGATCCGCCAGGTCATCGCGTCCACGCAAGTGAAACGGTTCGTGTCCATGGCGTCAAACGTCCACAACGCAAGCCGCTGACCACAGCCCGCGGTCTTGTGCCACCCGTAATGCGGTATAGGTCGCGCCCTTCGGCTCGCAAGCCGGGGCATGGCGCGGCACGTCCACTGCTTCGCCGTGCAAGGTCGCCTTCAGGCGACCATCCTCGATGGCGACGGTAAAGCGGCCGAACAGCATGTTCCGCACCGCCATCTCGTAAATGATCGCATTGAGCCAGTCGACGAACAAAAGTTCGAGATCGGGCGCCTCGCAGGCGACGTCAACCGCGACCAGCGGCCTTACTTCGGACTGGGTGACGACTGCGGTCAATGCCAGCGCCGCCTGCTCGAAGGCTTCGGCCGGCGTAGCGCCAAATCCACGAACGCCCACATCCGCATCATGCGGAAAATGCTCCCATCGCGGTTGGCCCGTCACCGCCACGGCCAAGCTCGCAGCAGCCGGCGGCATGATTGCGCCCAAGCCGGCTCAAGCCGCCTGCGGCGGAAGCGGCCAAAGCGCCCTGAGGTCCGCCGGTAATTCATGGCGCACGTCCTCGACTTCGCCGGCTGTAATCTTGTCGGACAGGAGCGCGAACACAGCCGCGACCGCATCCGGCGTGGACACGATGGGGTCGGTCCTGAACGCCGCATCGATCCGGGCAATGAAATCGGCCTTGTGGCGGCTCTTCACCGGCGTCACGGCCGGCCGCCAGTGCTCGTAATAGACGCCGCGCAGCAGTTCGGGAAGCTGCGCGCCAAGCCCGACGGCGTCGTTGACCGGTAGCCAGTCGCGTATCGCCTGCAGCACGGTCCGCAACAGGCGGTAGGACCGGTGTCTGTTCGCCCAACCCAACCGGGCGTCTAGATCGTTGATCCAGATGTGCGTGAGCTGAACGGTGCGATCGATGCTTTCGAGACCGACGGCGCTCATGGCAGGTCCTCCGCTGAACTTCGGTCAGATTGACGTTAGATTGAAAAACTTTGTCGGATCGAGCCTTGAGCTAGATCAAAACGCGGCAATCCGGGCCGATTAAAATTCGCAACGTAAGGAGGCGTGCCAACGCCGATCACCGGCCCGACGAACAATGAAGAGCCGCGCCGAAATAAACAGTCTGGAAAGCCGCGATATCGCAATTGCGCCGATTGGCCTCGCCGGAGCGTTGCAGATACCGAGGAACGCGTACGCTTTGGTTGTCTTTGTGCATGGCAGTGGCTCCAGTCGTTTGAGCCCGCGAAACACGTTTGTCGCCCGCGCCTTGAACGAGCAGGGCATGGCGACGCTTTTGTTCGATCTGCTGACCTCGGTGGAGGATGCCGACCGCGCCAATGTATTCGACATTCCGCTGTTGGCTGAACGGCTGCTTGATGCCGTGCGCTGGATCGACGGCCAATCCTCCGTCGCAAAGCTGCCGCTTGGACTGTTCGGCGCCAGCACCGGCGCGGCGGCGGCCCTGGTGGCGGCGGCAAGGCTTCCCGGCCGCGTCGGTGCGGTGGTATCGCGCGGCGGGCGCCCCGATCTGGCTGGCGATGCGCTCGACAAGGTGCGCGCAGCCACGCTCCTGATCGTCGGCGGCGCCGACTTTGGCGTTATAGAACTCAATGAGGAGGCGCTGGCCCGGCTTCGCGGCCCCAAGCGGCTCGAGATCGTTCCGGGCGCAAGCCATCTGTTTCCAGAGCCCGGCGCGCTGGAGGCCGTGGTCAGCCATGCCGCGGGCTGGTTCGAGCGCTATCTTGCCCAAACCGCCGTGGCTGCGGCCAGCTCCTAAATCAAGGTCAGCCGCCCGTCGGGGCGCAACGCGATGCCGGATCCGAACTTTCGGCTTTCCCGATCCAATGTCTGTTGCATCCAGGACATGTCGTCCCGCGACGGGCGGACGAGTCGGAACTTGCGGATTTGCAGCGGCACGAGTTCGAGCGCGGCAAGATTTCCCGCCGCCTCGACGTCGGCGAAATACATCAGGACCAAATCATCCCGATAATCCTCGTAACCGCGGATCCCCTCGTAGTCGTCGATGAAATCGCCGCAGCCGTAGAGAATAAGGCGGTCGCGGTAGAGCTCGATGGCCTTGGGATGATGCGAAGAGTGGCCGTAGACGACGGAAACGCCGGCCTGATCGATGAGCGCGCGGGCGAAGCTTCGCTGCGCATCCGGAATTTCATAACCCCAATTCGGGCCCCAATGCAGCGAAACGACGATCAGGTCGTCGGATTGCGCAAAGCGCTTGATCGCATCGGCGACCTCTGCGGCGCGCACGTCGGAGATACTGGTCAATAGATTGACGCCCGGCGTTTTGCCGTCCGCGGCCCAGCCGCGGGGCGTGCCACTATTGCTGCAGGCAAATGCAAACATCAGCACGCGACGCTTGCCGGGGATATCGAATTTGGCCGGGGCGCCGGCCTCGGAGAGGTTTCGTCCGGCCCCCGCGCTTTTGATCCGGAGGCGCTCCAGGGTGGTCAGCGTGTCGAGTAGGCCGTCGCGTCTCCAATCCAGAACGTGATTGTTGCCGAGCACGCAGCAATCAATGCCGGCGCTGTTGAGAACCTCGGCGTTCTCGGGGCTCATTCGGTAATTGATGCCTTTGGGCGCGTAATCCTCGCTTCGGGTGATGCTGGTTTCGAGATTGACGATTCGGATATCCGGCCGCGCGCGTTCGAATTCATCCAGCGCCGCCCCCCAGATATAGGCGGGATCGACGCCGCGCGGGATCGGACCGTTTGCCGTTTCGGCCAGGTGGACGTAATCCAGCGCCGAGCGCATATAGCTCTCGTGCAGAGCAGGATCGCAAGGACGCGGTAATATCTGGTCGACGCCGCGCCCTGTCATTACGTCGCCGCAGAGGAATAGCCGTATCGAAGGCCGCGCAGGCTGGGCGATCGCTGCGCTTGCGCTCACACCCGCAGCCCGTGCTTGCCGAGAGGCTTGACGGTCGTCGCTTGCGTGCCCTTGTCGCCCGGCTCCTCGGCGTAGCTGACGCGCGAGCCGACGTGCAGGCGCGAAAACCCGTTGTCGAGCACGCTGTTGCGGTGGAAGTACACTTCCTGCCCGTCGCCGGTCTCAAGGAATCCGAATTCGCCGGCCGGATCGATGCGCACGACGGTCCCGATCGGCGGGCTCTCATGGTGCTTGATCTGGCCCTGAGCGCGGCGCACCTGATCCTGGAGCTGCCGGCGGGCGTGTTTGAAAGCATCGTCGATGGCGAATGTCAGGTCGGAATGCCGCTCGTCGGCGGTCGGCGTCCGTTCCACATTGACCGCGCGGCCGTCCGGCAGCGCAAGGCGGATATGAACCTCGTAAAGGCCGCCCTTGCGATGGCGCCCACTGGGCGCTTTCACGACCACTCGGCAAGCGGTGACGCGACCCCAGCGCTCTTCGAGCTGCGCCAGGTGCCGGTCAATCGTCTCGCGGATCTGCGGCGCGACGGTCACGCCTTGGAATTCGATTTCAGGCGAGGTTTCCATGATTTCGCTCCGATCTCAAACATCGATAAAGCCTAGCCGCGGACGGTTGTCTTCGCTTTGATGCATATCAACGCCGGGCCTGGGCCGGCGCGCCGCGTCATTTGGTCCGCACGATGACCGGCATTTTGGCCAATTTGGCGAGGATGCGGCAGCGCCGGCGGATCGGCACCCATTCGTAGAGCAGAATCTCCAACGGCCGCCACATTGCGACCCAGCCGATGATCAAGAGTCCTTCGCCAAGAACCTCGGTTTCGGCGGTGTCGCCGAACGAATAGACCAGCTCGCGCAACAGCACGCAGGAAAACAAAAACGCCAGCCCGGTGACCAGCGCAATGCGGCCGTCGCGGAACAAGAGGCGCAAGCGCCGCTCTTCATGCGAAGCCCGATACGCGAAATAATTGTGAATGGCGTCGCTCAGATTGTAGGTGCTGGGCTGCGGCACCTGATCCGCCGGCAGATGGATCACTAGCGCGAGCGGACGTTGCAGCGGCAGCTCCTCGGCCGAGCCGATGATGTAATCCTCCGCGTCCTGATCGAGATCGCGCTCGTGAAACGGCGACGGGTCGAGCGAATTAAACAGCTGTGACAGCCGGTTGAGATTGATTTCGATCTTTGTCTCCGGCGTCTCCGGCGGGGAATCATGTTGCAATTCGGTCATGACACGGGATTTTTGCCATTGCCGTCGGGTCAAACCAAGCGTTCATTAAGTGCAGTCATTTTGACAGGGATCAAGGTCGACGGACGCTGCCGATTGTATAGGCGGACGCTGGTGTGAACGCGTCGCCGTAGCGGCGTTATTGCAACCATGCGGAGCGAAAGCGGGCGGGGAGCGGACATGAAGGTGAAGCTTGAAATCGTCAAGGCTGGCGCGCGACTGCATGAGGAAATCTATGAGATCGATGACTCCGAAAGTTTCGCCGCGGCGTGGAAGGACGTGTGGATCAAAGCCCGCGAGCGGTGGATGGCCAAGCCGACGAGCGTCGGCGAATTGATGGATTCGTTGCACGGCACCGTTATCGACGAGCTCAGCGGCGCGCAGCTTAAACTGACGAAGCTTTAAGCGACGCTCTCTTGGCGCTCCGGCGCGATCCGGTCCGGCTCGATGACGAGCAACGGAACCCCCTGCAGCGTCGAAAATAATCGTGCGACGTCGTCATGCGGGATGCGGCTGCGCGCGACGACGCGGAAGCGCTCCTTGCCGCGCGACGGCGAGGACAGCCAGGCAGACTCGTCCGTGAACAATTGACCGGTCACGGCCTGCTCGAGGTGCACGCCGAGCGCGTTCGCCGCCGCGAGCAGCGCGGCCGGGATAAAGACGCCAAGCCGGGTCAGCACGATCAAATCTTCGCGCAGCGCCGCCGCAAGTTCGAGCGCGACGCGGATTGTCGCGTCATCGGCCGCGGCGGCGATCGCCATCACGGGACCGGAGGCGCGAGCGATCCGGCGCGGCATGATCAGAACGGCAGCTGCCGTGTCCAGCGCGGCATCGAGCAGGCCGGTGAACTGCCGGGTAATCCGCTCGCCCGGATGCGACGGCTCGATAACCACCACGATATCGTCGGCGCGGATGCGCGCCGCCATCGCTTGCGCGCCGGTCACGACGTCGAAACTCGTTTTAATGGTGCGGCTGGCGGCAGCCTCGGCGAAACGGCTACGGGCAAAGCCCGCGGCGCGCTCGATGTCGCGCGCGATCTCTTCCGGATCGATCGCCTGCCATTCCCGCTCCAGGATGCGCAATTCGCGCGCGGCGGGAAATCCGGCGAGCGCGTCCAGGCTCGTGTCGGCGATGAAGGCGGCGAGAAGTTCGAGGTTGAGAAACTCGGCGAAATCCATCGCCGCGCTCACCGCCGCCGGGTTGGCGATGCTTTGCGGTAGCCCGACTACCACGCGCCTGAATCCGGCGGGCGGGCTCGTCATGTCGGGTGCTCGTTCGACGGCGCCTCTCGGCCGAAACTTTGCCGGATGCGGGCGAAGGCGTGCAGCCGGTCTTCCACCAGCCGGTTGAAGCTCTGCGGCGAATACAGTCCGTCGCCACCGCGTTCGCCCGCCGCGCGGCCGCCCAGAAGCGCCATGCCCTCGTCGATCGCGGCGACGGGATAGACGGCGAACTCGCCCGCCGCGCAGGCGTCGATGACGTCCCGGCGCAGCATCAGATGCTGGACGTTGGACGCGGGAATCAAAACCCCTTGGCTTCCCGTCAAGCCGCGCTTTTGACAAATGTCGAAGAAGCCCTCGATCTTTTCGTTGACGCCGCCGATCGCCTGCACCTGTCCCTGCTGGTTCACCGAGCCGGTCACCGCGATATCCTGGCGCAGCGGCAGTTCGGACAGCGCCGAAAGCAGCGCGTAGAGTTCGGCGGACGACGCGCTGTCGCCTTCGACGCCGCCATAGGACTGCTCGAAGACGAGGCTCGCGAACAGCGACATCGGCGTATCCAGCGCATAGCGGCCGGCCAGGAACCCCGACAGGATCAGCACGCCCTTGGAATGGATGGGCCCGCCAAGCTCGACCTCGCGTTCGATATCGACGACCCTGCCGGTGCCCGGGCGCACCCGGCAGGTGATGCGGGTCGGCCGGCCGAAACGAAATCCGGCGAGTTCGGCGACGCTCAAGCCGTTGACCTGACCGACCCGCGCGCCACTGGTGTCGATCAGCGCCACCTCTTCAAGAATGTTCTCCTGGGCGCGGTCGCGCAGCCGCGACGAGCGGCGAATCTTGGCGTCGATCGCGGCCTCCACGTCGGCGCGGGTTATGCGTGGATTGCCGGCCTTACCGGCGCAAAAATCGGCCTCGATCAGGAGATCGTTGAGCTGGTCGACGACGAGCGTGAGCTTGTTGGCGTGGTCGGCCAGCCGCGCGGCGTGCTCGATCGTCAGCGCAGTAGCGGCGCGATCGACGGGCTTCAGATTGTGCCGCCGCGCCAGTGCGGCGATCAGCCGCGCATGCGTGGCCTCGGTCGCCTGCGTGCGGTCGACGTCGTCTTCCAGGTCGGCGAGCACCTTGAAATGCTCGGCAACATCGGGATCGTAGGCGGCGAGCAGATAATACAAGAGCCGGTCGCCGAACAGCACGACCTTGGCGTCGAGCGGGATCGGATCGGGTTCGAGCGATACGGTGCTGGTCAGGCCGATATAACGTCCCAAATCCTCGATCCTGATTTCGCGCTGGCGCAGCGTTCGTTTCAGTGCGGTCCAGCTGAACGCCTCGGTCAAGAGGCTGCGCACGTCGAGCAGCAGAAAGCCGCCATTGGCGCGATGGATGGCGCCGGCCTTGATGAGGCGGAAATTGGTGGCCAGCACGCCGTGGTGCGCGACATATTCAATGCTGCCCAACAGGTTGCCCAACGTCGGGTGCAATTCCTCGACAATCGGAACGCCGAGCTGACCGGCGGCGTGATCGATCAGGACGTTGACCGCATAGCGGTCGAACGGGCCCTCGAACGGACCCGGCGCTTCCGGCCCCTCTTCGCCCTCGCTTTTGATCATAAACATGGCGACGTTTTCGGTGAGGTCGGCCCGGATCGCCTCCAGATGCGCGACGATTTTCGGAACATCGGTGAAGCGCGACTTCGCGGTGTCGATAAAGTGGCCGATCGCGAATCTCGCCGTTTCCTGATTGAGCTTGCGGACCTCATCGCGCCGCTCGGTTTCCCATTGCGGCAGCTGATGCATCACGTGCTCGAGATCCTTTTCCAGCGCCTCGATGGTCGCCTCGATCTCGCGGCGGCGCTGTTCCGGCCAGGTGCGAAATTCATCCGGCGGCACCGGTTGGCCGTCGTGTGCCGGCGCCAGCGCGAACCCCATCGGCGTGCGCAGAATGAGAATATCCTTGGCGGCGGCCTTCTCGCGCAGCGCCGTGAAGGCCTCGCTTTGCTTGCTCTGGAACGCCTGATCGATGGCGCCGCGCCGGTTCTGATAATCCTCGCTGGCGAACACCGCGGGCAATGCGGTCTTGAGATCGTCGACCAGCGCATGCATGACGTCGCGAAACTCGCCGGCCCGGCCGGCCGGCAACTCGATGGCGACCGGCTTGCGCGGGTCGCTGAAATTGTTGACGTAGACCCAGTCGGAAGCGGGACGGCGCGCGCCGACCGCTTCCTTGAGAACCTGCCCGATCTCGCGCTGCGCATGCATCGCCTGCGGCCCGATCACGAACAGATTGAAGCCCGGTTTGTCGACGCGGGTGCCGAACGCGATCGCGTCCAGCGCGCGCCGCTGGCCGATAAACCCGTCGAGCGGCTCGATGTCGGAAGTCGACTCGAATGCGAGCGCCGACAGGTCGGCGGGACGATAGAGCTGCGCCGGCGCGAGCGGCCGCGTCGGCCCGGGCGCTTCCGCCGACGATGACTTTCCTTCCAGTTGTGCCATGACCCGGCCCGCGGCTCTGTTCGATCCGGAGTTTAGAATCTACTCTATGCGTCCGGTCCGGCAAGGCGAATTGATGCCGATCAATGGCCGGGCTTAGGGACGTCCTTTAATTTCTTCATGCTCGTCGTGACACCGCCGGCAGACCCCGAATTACAAGCTAGAGCCGGAGCGCCCTCGCTTGGCGACAAGATCGCGTTTTTGACGCGCGGTGGCTCCTATCGCCCGCCGGCGCGCACCGTGGTGCGTCGCGAGACCCACATGTCCGAGGTCTTTCTCGCCGGCGACCGCGCCTACAAGCTCAAGAAGCCGGTCCGTTTTCCGTATTTGGATTTCTCGACGCTGGCGCGGCGCGAGGCAGCCTGCCGTGCCGAACTGCGGCTCAATCGTCGCCTGGCTCCCGACGTCTATCGCGATGTGGTTGCGCTGACGCGTTCGCCGGCCGGACTGGCGATCGGCGGCGGCGGCCAGGTCGTCGACTGGCTCGTGGTTATGAACCGTCTCGACGAGAGCCAGATGCTGGACCGCGTGATCGGCGACCGGCGTTTGCAGCGCTGGCAGCTCGATCTCGTCGTCGCCACCTTGGTGGCGTTCTATCGCCGTGCCCATGCGGTGCTGATTTCGCCGGCGGTCTATCGCGCTCAGCTGTCGCGCAGCCTCGCCTACAATCGCCGCATCCTGCTCGATCCGCGCTTCGCCTTGCCCGCCGGCACCGTGCACTATATCGACGCCATGCAGCGCCGGTTTCTCGCCTTGCGGGCGAAGCTTTTCACCGCGCGGGTGCGCACGCGCTGCATTGTCGACGGCCACGGCGATTTGCGTCCCGAGCATATTTGGCTCGGCGATCCGGTCCGCATTATCGATTGTCTGGAATTCAACGCCGCGCTGCGCATGGTCGATCCGCTCGACGAGATCGCGTTTCTCTGCCTCGAATGCGAACGGCTCGGCGCGGCTTGGGCCGCAGACTATCTGCGCCGCCGTCTCACCCACATGTTGCACGACGGACCTAGCGACGAGCTGTTCGTGTTTTATCGCTGCCATCGCGCCACGCTGCGCGCGCGGCTCGCCATTGCGCATCTGCTCGAAGCCAATCCGCGCACGCCGGAAAAATGGCCGCTGCTCGCGCGCACCTATCTGCGGCTGGCGCGCGCCGACGCGGTGCGGCTGGAACGAAGCTTCAGACGACGAGAAGGTCGGTGAGCCCCTCGCCTGAGTGAAGGCGGCGGACGGTTTCGGCGATGAGCGGCGCTACGGGAAGAATGTCGAGCTTCGCCCGCGCGGCGGGGTCGCTGAGCCGGAACGGCGGCACCGCGTCGGTTACCGCGACGCGGTCGAGCGCCGAATCCGCCATGGCGGCGTCGGCGCCCGGCATGAACAGGCCGTGCGTCGCCAGCGCCACCACGCGTTTGGCGCCGGCCTCGCGGGCGGCGCGCGCCGCGCGCACGAGCGTGCCGCCGGTGCTGATGAGATCGTCGATGATGAGCGCGGTCGCGCCGGCAACCTCGCCGACGAACAGATCGCCGGAGACCACACCGCTGCTGCGCCGCTTATCGGCCAGAGCCTTGCCGACAGGGCGATTGAGCGCGGCTTGCAACGCCTCGCGAAACAGATCGGCGCGCTTGCTGCCGCCGGGATCCGGCGACACCACGCATAGTTTCTGCCCGGCCATGGCCTTGGCATAGTCGACGAACAGCGGCGCCGCCGTGACCGCCACGGTCGGGCAGCGGAACGCATTCTCGAAGGCGGCGGGATTGTGCACGTCGAGCGTGACGACGACATCGGTGCCGACCGCCTCGAACAGGCTCGCCACATAGCGCGTCGCAACCGGGTCGTTCGGCTTGGTGCGCCGATCTTTGCGCGCGTAGCACAGATACGGCGTTAGCGCGGTGACCCGCGCCGCGCCGGCATCCTTGAGCGCGCCGATGAAAAACAAAAGCCGACACAATTTGTCGTTGGCGCTTTGCTCACGATCGCCGTGTAGACTGTGCAGCACGAAAACGTCGGCGCCGCGCACCGTCACCAGCGGCCGCGACTTGTGCTCGCCATCCTCGAATTCGCGCTCCTCATGCGCGGCGATAGGCTCGCCTAGCGCCGCGGCGACGGCACCGCCCAGCTCGTCGCTGCCGTGCAAAGCGAAGAAGCGCAGCATGTCCGTCATGGCGCGGTCCGGTTCCGCCGATCAGCTCGCCGCCGGTACCACGGCGAGCCTCGGTTCGGCCGGCGTTTTTGCCGAACGGATGGGCGGAAAATCGTCGACGGTCAGCGTCTCGCGCGTGAGCAGCAGCTCGACGCCGGCATCGAGATCGCCGCGCCGCGTCTGCAGCACCTCCAAGGCGCGCTCGAACGCGCGACTCAATAGATCGCGCACCGCGACGTCAATCTCGCGGGTGGTCACTTCTGCCGCCTGAATATGATCGGCGCTCGGCATATTGAGAAAGTGCTGCGGCTCCGGCGCATAGGTCCGCTGCCCGACCTGCTTGTCCATGCCGTAGCGGGTCACCATTTCCAGCGCGATCTCGGTGGCGCGCTGCAGATCGTCTGCGGCGCCGGTCGAGATATCGCCGTCGAAGACCAGTTGCTCGGCGGCGCGGCCGCCCATCAGCACCGCGATGCGGTTTTCCAGTTCGTTCCTGCCGAGCAGGAACCGGTCCTCGGTCGGACGCTGGATCGTGTAGCCGAGGGCGCCGACGCCGCGCGGGATAATCGAAATCTTCTGAACTGGATCGACGCCGGGCAGGGTCGCCGCCACGAGCGCGTGACCCATCTCGTGATAGGCGACGCGGCGACGCTCCTCTTTGCTGAGAACCCGGCTTTTCTTCTCCAGCCCGGCGACGATTCGCTCGATGG
>Ga0187769_10000184_pt1 | contig 34243 bp, 31 predicted proteins | sample 0116_SJ02_MP02_1_FD_133140 | JGI IMG/M metagenome (GOLD analysis project Ga0187769, IMG submission 133140) | Tropical peat soil microbial communities from peatlands in Department of Meta, Colombia - 0116_SJ02_MP02_10_MG | ecosystem: Environmental > Terrestrial > Soil > Wetlands > Peat | place...
ATCTTCGGGGTTGCGTCCGTGGTCATATCCCTGGTCGTCATAGTAAGCCCTCAATATGGCGCGCAGAACCTCGTGCCTCTCCTGTCCCTGGGGCTGGTCTTCACCGCTGTTAGGATGATCGCGGCCGGGGGCGTCAGGGAGCGCCTGAAGAGCCTCGAAGGGATCGGGGTAGCAGGAGCCGGAGTAATCGCCCTCCTACTGGTTATCGCCGTCGTGTTTGTGCCTGGCCTCAGCCTGCAGACCCTGGTCCTGCTGCTCGCGATCAGCCTGTCGTTCCAGGGGGTGGGAAGGATCCTACGTTCGATGGGGAGGGGACAGCCGGGGTGGCTCAGGAGCTCCTCCCTTGCGGCGGGGGGCGCCATGGTGTTCCTCGCGGCCATAGTCGAGTTCGTCCGGGGAGTAGCCCTGCTGACGCTTGTCGAGCTCCTCGCCCTTACTGTCCTTGTGAGCGGAGGGGAGGCGGTCCTATCCGGGCTGAAGCCGAATCAGAGACAGCTGACCCTCCTCAAGCTGGTCGTCTTTGCAGCGTTCTATGGCATAGTTTTCGTCAACTGGATTGACCTCTTCAACGGCGGGGCCTACATCTACGTCGTCCCCGGATACCACATCTGGGTCATAATTGCCTACATGATTCCCTTCGGGGTTCTCCTGGTGATCCAGGGGCGGAAGGATTGGGAGCTGGCCCTGTCCCTCGGCCTGATCGCCTCTCTCGGCAATGACCTGTGTTACTTCGTTGTGGGGGACGCCTTCTTCGGCTTCCACGTGAACCTGCTCGACTGGTATGCCCACCAGTTTGGGTTCTACGGCAACACTACCCTTTTCGTCTTCAACGGAGGGATATTCTCCTTCGATGTGCCGTCGTGGCTCATGGGGCTGGCAATCTACGCCAGGATAGCCGTGGTACTCGTTTCCCTGCGTCATTGGTGGTATCACAGGTGGTAAGGAAAGACGTGCCAGGGTCTCGATGGTGAAGCGCAGAGATTCTGGATGAGGGTGCCGTCACGTCAACAGGTAGAATCTGGCGGTCTTCTCTGGGCCTGTAGGTCGGACATGCGACTGAGGTGCTCGTGGACCGCCTTCCACCCCTTTAGGGTCCGCGTCAGAACCATTGTCACCCTGGTCCTCGCCCGGACGGGGGAGCCCTCGAACGAGTAGTCGTTCACGAACATGCCGGAGTAGCTAAGGTAGAAGCTTGCCACGGCGACGTCCCCAAGGACGTCTATTCTGAGCTCGTCGACGGTGTAGTCGTAGTCGGAGATGTTGACGAAGGCAGCCTGCTCGTACACGAATGCCTCGTCGGAGTTCTGACGGGTGTACGGAGGGTTCTCGTCGAACTTCGTGAACTGGTCCCGGGAGGCGTGGAAGTCAGCGAGGGCGGTGAGGTCCTTGTTCTTGCCAGCTTCGAAGAATGCACGGATGGCAGTCTCGACGTCGTGCCTGTCTTTGTCTGAGGGGGGGAGCGCCATCTGGTCTGGGCGACATTCAGCGGGGCTTAAACAACGTTTTTGAGCCCAACGTTTTGCCCCATCGAATCGCGGCGACGTAGCTCAGAGGTGGTCTCCACCGAGAAACGTGGTAGAGCAGTAGGCTGTTAGCCCCTGGCAGACACCTATGGGCCGTAAGGCCGGGGAATGGTCGTCGGTTCGAGTCCGACCGTCGCCGTCGAATTCACTCAGAGTAGACTCCGTTCGACCAGATAGGAGGTCCTGGCTGATTGGAATGTGGCTTTGGACAATCCCGTCAGTGATTGCTTCGCCCTTAGCGCCCTGTCCGGGCATCAAACTCACCCAGCCTCTTCAGGACAGTCAACGCTCTGAGAGTAATCATCTTGCTCGGGCTGCCAACCTCCTCCAGGGCGAAGGGATGGTATCTGCCCTTCTGAGCCTCCCACCAGCTCGGGAACTTTCCGCCGTTGTCACGGTCAGGGTGCGCTGCGCCCAGGTCCCACCTTCCATCCCCCCTTCGCTTCTTCCTGAGGTGCTGGATCGCGGGACGCAACCTCCGGTCCCCCTTGTATCCCAAGGTCGTTATGAAATCTAGGCCTACGAGCAGATCGTAGTAGTAGTGATAGGGGAAGTGGAAGCGTAACCACGGCTCGTATTTGGCGCCCTGCCTGAACATCCTTCGATCGAGGTAGAACTCGCAGCCGCGTTCGACGGCAGCCTTCATCCCGCGTGTCCACTTCGGTCGGGGGTACGCGGCGAAGGCGCTGAGCCCTTCCCAGGCGTCGATGGTCCCCCGGGAAGAGGGGAAGCAGTGCCAGCCTCCGTCTTCTTTCTGGGTCTTTACCAGCAGGTCGAGGGCACGCCGCACCCTAGGCTCGTCGGCGTACCCGAACTTGATGAGACCCCTGGCGGTGTTCCCGATGAGGCAGTGCTCGCTGCTCTCTGCTCCGGGCATATCGAAGCCGCCGTCGTCCCTGGAGTAGGTGTCCATCCAAAGAGAGCACCCCCTCGATATCCGGGGGTCGTCTCTGGTGACCCCGAGGTCTGACAGGGTCAGGAGCATCCAGTTGGTCGACAGATACTTCGGCAGGTAGAGTTCTCTCTCCTCTTCGAGCCAGTAGCCCTTGGGGTTTTGCTTCGAGAGTATTTCGGCGGCCCAGCCGCGGGAGGTGATGGCCGCCCTTGCCTCCTTGAGATCCCCCTTGCTCGTGCCCCCCAAGAGGTCCCTCATTGCCAGATATCGAACGGCGGGTTGGGAAGGCTGCAGAAGCCAGTCGATAGCCGACAGCACGCTGGTCACCCCTGCAGAAGACGTTCTATGAAGGTGTCGAGGTCGCGGAATGGGACCTGGCCGCGACCAGGGCGACCGCTTCGGGGATTGCTTGTTCCACTTCTGGTGAGAGACCCTCACCGACCCCACAATCCCCTGGTTCCACTCCGATTATGGTGACCGGACAGGTCAGGAGGCCCGTTCGGCTCGCGAAATCAACCAAGTCGTGAAGCTCCAACGAATGGAGCCCTGGGAGAGAAGAAAGTGGGCCCTGACGGGGCGCGACCTCGTACTCCGTTACGGTCCCAGGGACGGAACCCGACTTCACCGCGTCGACTACGACCAGCCTCGAAGCGCCGCTGAACTCGGAGAGGAGCCAGAGATCGAAGGCTTGGTGCACCCGCACAATGGTGCGTTCGCCCAGGCCGCGGTTCTGCAGCTCCTTCGCGACTGCTATTCCAACACCATCGTCCCTCAGGTAGGGGTTCCCCAGGCCGAGCACGACGGTTTTTCCGGTCGCGAATTCGTCAGGAACGGGCGCCGTCGGTTCATCGAGGGGGTGTTCCCCACTGTGCTGGAGGCTAGTGGAGGAGGGCAATCCAATCCATCATCCTGGGTGGGGGACGATCCGCTCGTTTCGCTTCCCTGTTATCATCGACCTGACGAGACCGAAGATGAAGCTGGCATAGACGTGCATCATCACCAAAGCAACGAGAGCGAACGTCACCAGCCGATGGAAGGTGAGCATGAAGGCCATCCCAGTGACGCCTGTCAGCGGGCCACCGATCAGGTCTGTCAGCGTGAAGACGAAGCCGAACTGCTGCGGGAAAGCGAGGGCGAGCCCCGTCAGAGAGAGTACGACCCCGAGGATGGCAAAGGACCAGAACACGACGATTACACTGGGGACTAGCTTCTCCGTATACTCATTGCTTACAGTGTCGTAGCCTATTGGGTTGGTAGGTTTCGGGGAGAGACCAAACCATCCCTTCGTCTCTTTGATGATGAAACTGAAGGAGTAAGGTATCCTCCGAAGCCCGACCCAGTGATAATCTCCGCCGGTGAGTATGCCGAGGATGTAAATCACCGCCGTGGCCATGAACGCGATGCCGATGAGCACATGAACGGTGACGTTGCTCAGCGGGAAGAGCGACCCCCCGAGTATCCCTCCAAGCTGGAAGCCGGTGACCACGAGCAACCCCCCTTCGATGAATATGCACCAGTGTGCGACCCGAAACAGGAGGTCATGCCTGAGCACGTCCGTCCGGCCAAGGGACGCCACTTCAACCCACCCTCATGTATCGTCTGTTGCCACGTGCGTCAACGGCATGAATTGCACAGGCCATGCAGAGGTTGAAGGATCTCACGACATAGGCGGTAGGGCGGAAGTCGTCGTTGGTCCCCGTCTGTCCGACAGGGGTCCCCACCAGAGAGGTCTCCAGAGGTCCCCCAGGAGAAGCGTTCCAAGTGGTAGGAGCAAGCACCTGGTAGTTGGTAACCTTAGAGTTCCCTATGCGAATCCAGTGTAGGAGCGAGCCTCTTGGAGCCTCCCAAAGACCGATACCCTCGGCGCTCCCTGGATTCCGGTAGTTTGATGCATACGATGGCTGCCCTACCTGCATGCCGTCCAGGAAGCTTTCGAGCAGGCCAGTCCGCGGGAGGCCAAGAGCTTGGAGCACGTCCACAGGCGACATTCCGAGAGGCTGGCCGAGGAACTGCAGGCTGGGTGTCGTGTTCGCCGACCCGATAAGGGCGAGGAGCTCGACAGCCTCGGCGGTCATCCTGTCAAACGCTGACCCGTTGGGGCTGAAGGGGAGTCCGGGCACCTCCGAGACCGCTGCGTGGATGATGCTGCCCAGCTTGGGGTAGACCCCCGAGACACATTCGCGCGCCAGGGGTCCGGTCTCGTACACCTTTCCGTCGTACATCGGCGCCTTCGTCCAGGTGTATGCTGGCGAGCTCGACATGTCGGGGACAGGGGTCTGTTCCCCGATGACCGCTTGGGTGGGGGGCTGGTCATACCATGACAGTGATGTGTTCTCGGTGATCCTGTTTGGATCGAAGGGGGCAGGTGTGGTGCCCGGCGAGGTGATCACGCCGCGGGGGATGAAGAGAGGCATGTTGCCGGTGCCAGCAGAGGTAGTCGGGTCAGGGAATCCTCCCATGGACAGGAAGTTTCCAGGGCCGTGGCCGAGCGCTCCAAGCTGGGCGACGTTCGCCGTGAGATAGTTCCACACGATGGGCACGATGATGTCGGTGAGTGCACGCGACTGGGCGACCTTGACCCTGGTCTGTTCGATGACTTCTGCGGTCGGTCTTACAGGGTTCCCTCCTGGGACAGTCGCCCTCGGGTGTGGTGTCTTTCCTCCCCAAAGCGTGATGGCCTGGTTCATGTATTGCTGGGCCGGGACTATGAACTGGCGCAGGAGGTCTGCGTAGCCAGAAAGCGAGTAGGCAGGCTTCAGCGCGTCAATGAGGCCGTACAGATGGTAGTCGGGGCCCGCAAGGGCGAGTATGTGGACCATGTGGGAGTAAGCCCAGTCGGCGCCATTCACCACGTTCCTTGCCAAGACGGCGTTCGCGGGGATGGACGTCTGTTCGTTGGAAAAGTCTGAAGAGTAGCTGGTCATTCCCGCCGCGTTCTCCACGGCCCTAACCGACGCTACATGGTGGTCACAGTAGCAGACCCCGCAGATGGCCGACAGGATAGGGGCGGCGTCTCTCGGATCTCTGTTCAGCACTATGTTCTCGAACCCTCGGAAGAGTGTCCCCGTCGCCTTGGCTGAAGCTACGGTGCTGCTTGTCTCGTCTACGCTCAGCTCGAGGGACAACTCCCCCTCGATTCTCGTCACCGGGTCTATGACGACCGTCCTTGTCATTGCTTCACCACCGCAGGCGGCTCAGAGGGGGGAGTGGCCTCTTCCTCCTCAGGCTCTTTCTTTTTGCCTACGCTCCTACGGATTGCGTGGACTGCGAGGATTCCCGCCGTGCCGGCTATGGCGACCTCTCCGACCTCGTCTACGTTCACACCGAGAATGGTGGGGGTATCGGCTACCGGGGCAAAAAAACCACTGGTAGGAGGGTCGGGGAAGTTGGGGTGCATGCACCCCCAACACATTGGACCCGCCTGTGTGCAGAAGCCGGTTCCCGCGTTCCACTTTGTCTTCGAACACGAGGACTGTGTGATTGGCCCCTTGCAGCCGAGATCCCAGAAGCATCCCACCGGGTCGTCGAATGTCTTGGCCATCTGCCCTCTGTTGTAAGCGTCTCTCCTGGGGCAGTTGTCGTGGACGTAAGAGGTGAAAAACGCCTTCGGGCGTCCCTGATCGTCAAGGTCGGGGTCGTTCCCCTGGAGGATCGTAGCCAGAGTGACGAGCGTCCAGTCGGGATTAGCAGGGCAACCAGGGATGTTGATAATCGGATGCTTGGTCGAGACGGAAGCCTGCTCCAGTGCGTCTCTGACCGACATGGCCCGGGTGAGATTGCCGCTGGCGGCAGGGATGCCCCCGAAGGAGGAGCACTGTCCCACCGCTACAACGTAGGAGGCCTTCGCGGCGAGCTTCTGCAGCAAATCGAACCCCGTCACGGGACTCCCGTTGTACTTGCCGGTGGTACAGAAGTATCCCTGGCTGCTCCCTTGCGGTGTACCGATCTGGGGAGCGCCTTCCACTACTAGCACGTCGACGGGGGCATTTCCGAATGCCGCATTGAAGAGCGGCACCTGTGAGAGGTCTTCTTGCGTGTACCCTGCCGTGACCCACCCAAGGTCGTAGTCTGGAGTCATGATCGCCTTCCAAAAGTCGGCTGATATTCCCAGATTCTCGACTGCCTCTATCAGGTCCGGATTGGAAGCCTGCAGCATCGATATCGTGCACCCCGTGTCGCTGGCGAGGTTCAGCCAGATCAGGTGAATCTTCCCGCCCCCCTGCTCGGCGACCTGAGCGATCACTCGTTTGATCTCAGACGAGTATAGGGTGACGACTGCCCCCACGCCCAGTAGGGCGCAGAGCTTTAGAAAATCGCGGCGAGATAGCTCAGCTCCCACGTCTGAAAAAATGAAGGAGCAGGCCTTTTACGCCCATGCGTACAACTGCGTGCAGGTCACCCCACGGCGCGGGGCCCGGCATTCTTCATGCCCCGGAGGTAAGCGCTCATGGATCTGCGAAGGCTGCGGGCGAATCTTGTTCTGAGCAGAGAATCTATTTTTCCTTTTTCCACCGCGCTGGCGACCGAGAAATCGTAGGGCAACAGCCCCAGAAGCGGCACGCCGAACTCCTCCGCCAATTTCCTGGGGCCGGAGCTTTTGTTCTTCGCGGACCCACGAACCATGTTCCCGAGCACCCCGACGGTTTGCACCCCACCCCCTCGGAGGAGCTCGAGGACCCTGTGAGCGACGGAGGTTGATAGCCGATCAGGCATCGTGACTACGACCGCCCCCACGTCTTCCTTCCGAAGAGAAGTGAGGGTCAGCATGATGTCGCCTGTTGCGGGAGGCATATCCACGACAAGGCAGTCCAGTGTTCCCCAGTCGGTCAGGGCCAGTAGCTCGAGTAGGATTTCGTTGGCACCCGACCCCGCAAGAGGTATAGGTCTCCCTGAGGCAAAGAGGTCCACCGACATCACTTTCACCCCCCCAATGTTAGGAGGGACCAGGCCGGATTCCCCCTCGGTAGGGAGCCCCTTGGCCCCGAACAGGAGCGCCGACGAGGGCCCGTAGATATCTGCGTCCATCAGGCCTGCCCTCAACCCAGACGCGGCGGTAATGCCAGCAAGGGCCGCCGACACCACGCTCTTCCCTACACCCCCCTTTCCGCTCATGACAAGGAGGATGCGCTTGGTGCCGGCAAGACGAAGGTCGATCATGCCGCGCCTGAAATCCAGAACGGGTTCGGACTCAGGCATCCAGTACCACCTCGATGATTCTGACGCTCCTCCCTTCCTCGATTTCGAAGTAGCTCTTCGAACAGTTGGGGCACCTGGAACACGAATTCAACAGCTCAGGTAGGAAGTGCATCATTTCTCTCTCGTCGCTGGATATGGGACCGGCGAGTTCCCGAAAGTCCCAGACCCTGCCGCAGCTCAGACACTTCACCCTCGACTTCTCTGCCACTACCCTGATCTTCGCCTCTTCGAGGGGGGTCCCCCTCTTTAGGTCGTTGAGGAGACCTCTCACTAGGCGGATGTCGAACTGGGCGAGCTCCCCCACTCCTATTCTGACGCTCCGCACCTCTCCCTTTCTCTCGCTGGCAGTCGCGTTTACCGCGTTTATGATTCCCTGGACAAGAGAGAGTTCGTGCAAGCCTGCATTCCTGCCTCCACCTTCGGATAACAGTTTTGGTGAGTGGCGCGCGTTGATTAGGGAATAGGTGTATTGAACGTCCACCGGGGCATTTTTGTGGGAGAATGGAGGCGAGATAGAAGTGGGGCTCGGGGACGTGGTGCGCACGGACCTGACGCTGCTCCATGCGCCGTCCGTCTACGACTTCCGCAAGAGGACCATCATGCTCGGCCCGGTGGCAGACGCGGTCCCCTCCACAGACGAGTTCGAGATGTACCCGGTAGGCCTTACGAGCATAGCCACCTACCTGGGAAGGAACCACTACAACGTGCGGATCGTAAACCTGGCCTACAGAATGCTCCGGGACCCATCCTACGATGTGGCCAACCGCCTCCGAAGGATGCGCTCCACGGTCTTCGGTATCGACCTCCACTGGCTCCCGCACGCCAACGGCGCACTAGCCATTGGAGAGCTGGTCAAGAGGTTCCACCCTAAGAGCTACGTCCTCTACGGGGGACTTTCGTCCAGCTACTACCACGAAGAGCTCGTCAGGTACCCGTTCGTGGACTTTGTCATAAGGGGCGACTCTACGGAGGAGCCATGCAGGCAACTGCTCAGTGCCCTTCACAGGAACACGCGACTGGAGTCTGTCGAGAATCTGACGTGGAAACGGGGAAACGGCGAAGTGGTCGTGAATCCTCTTACGTTCATCCCTACGGATCTGGACTACGTCAACGTCCCCGACTACCTGTACGCAGTCACGACCGTCTTCAAGTACAGGAGCCTAGAGGACATCGCACCCTACGCCCGTTGGCTGAAGCACCCCACCACCATGCTGCTCGGGGCGCGCGGGTGCTCTTTCGATTGCTCCGTTTGCGGAGGCTCGGCATCGGCCTACAGGGCTATCTGTCAGCGGATGTCTCCCGCATTCAGGTCACCGGAGAAGCTGCTCTCTGACGTTAGAGCGATCAGGACATTCTCTCGCGGCCCAATCATGCTAATCCACGATCCCAGGATTGGAGGGTTGAGGAGGGCCGGACGACTCTTCGACCTCCTGAAGAAGGAAAACGTCTCCAACGAGCTCATCTTCGAGCTCTTCTTCCCTGCTGGAGACGATTTCTTCGAGATGGTGAGTCAGAGTGTGCCCAGATGGAGCCTCCAGATTTCAATCGAAACCCCCAGCGAGGAGCTCAGGTCAATTGACAGACTGAAGTTCGCCGTCCCGAACCCAGAAATCGAAGAAACAATCAGGAGCGCCCTGGCCCACGGATGCAACAGACTCGACCTCTTCTTCATGGTAGGCCTCCCCCACCAGACCTACGGCGACGTTATGTCAGTGATCCCATACTGTGAGCGGTTGCTGAAGCTCGTGGACGGGGACAGGCGCCTGAGGTTCTTCGTCTCCCCGTTGGGCCCTTTCCTGGACCCCGGATGCGGCGCCTTCGAGGATCCGTCGAACGGTTGCACCCACTTCTACGGCTCCCTCGAGGAGCATCGGCAGGCCCTCCTCTTCCACACATGGAAGTCGATTCTCTCCTACGAAACCGATGCCATGACCCGCGAACAAATCATCTATGCGAGCTATGATGTCGCGAGCGCTCTTAACGAACTGAAGTTCAGGCACGGCCTGATAGACGAACCGACCTATAGCTGGGTGGCTTCGCAACAGACTTTCGCGAGAGAGGCCATGAAGAAGGTGGATGAAGCTCTGCAGCTGCCAGAGGAAGACAGAGCCATCGCCATAGCCAGAATCCAGAGAAGCGTCGAGGGAGCGAACAGAGATACCATGTTCAGCAAGAGGGAACTAGACTGGCCCAATGACGAAGGGCTTCGGGTTGGAGGGGGCCTCCTTCTCGCCCTGGTGAACGGGTTCGTGCGCGAGGCTGCATACAGCCTGTTCAGGGCCGCTGGTCGCTATGATACCGAAGTGTATTCAGGAAAGCGAGCGCCTGCGCTCGTGGTTGCTCCAAAGCGCCTAATTCATGAGGTAGAAGCCTCTTAAGTGATACCTGTCCGAGGTTGCGCTGCCTATGTCATCGTCGCAAGATGATGACCGAGTAAAGTACACGCGGTATGAAAAAGATAAGGGATATCTAGAATTAGACAAGAAATTCCCAGAAGAACAGTACCTCTGGAATGAGGACTTCGCACCAACTCCCTTTGTCCTAAGGAAGTGGGGCTCCTGGACCTTCTTTGGAATCTGGTTCGGCATGGCCATCGAAGTAGAGTCCTGGGCCCTCGTCTCTGTCGGCTATTCGTTCGGCCTCAACTGGTTCTGGTCAGTGATGTCAGTGGTGATCGGCAACGTCATCGTCCTGGTCCCGATGATCATTCAGAGCCACGGAGGCGCCAGGTACGGCGTCCCCGAGACACCTCTGACAAGGAGCAGGTGGGGAATCTATGGCAACTGGATCCCCTCCCTCATCAGAGGGATCATCGGCGCCGGATGGTGGGGCATCGACACCTGGATCATCGCGGAGTGCATCGGCGCCATATACCTGATCAGCTCAAACCAGATTACGACCCTTTACAACGCGGCAAGCACGGGAGCTGGTCCCTGGACCATAGCGGGCGTCGTACCCACCCTGTTTTGGGCCACCTTCTTCTTCACCATCGCCATAAGGCTCATCATCCTCTACTATTCTCCGCCGAAGACCGGTCAGAGGACACTCCAGATAATCTCCTGGACCGTTCCCTTCATCGGGTTCGTCGGTTTTGGCATACTCTTCTTCAGCATGATGAATGCAACCAACTGGCAGTGGACCGCAATCCTCAACATCCAGACGACGGCCACGGGCTCGGCCTTCTGGTATGCGCTGATCGGGCTCATCAACGCGAATGTCGCGTTCTGGGCAACCATGGCCATCAGCATGCCAGACTTCACGCGCTACGCGAAGTCTCAGTTCTCACAAACCATCGGACAACTCCCCCTCCCAGTGCTGATGGGGGGCATCGGAGCTCTCGCGCTGGTCACCACCGGAGCCTCGCTTGTGAAGTTCGGGACCCCGATTTGGGACCCCGTGCTCCTTTCCGCCCTCATCATCTCCAGCCAGCCACTTGCCTACTTGACCATCATCCTCCTGCTCTTAGGGGTGATAGTGGTCAACATATTCGCTGACACCATCGGCCCAGGCTACGACTTCTCGAACATCTATCCGAAGAGGATTAGTTGGTTCATGGGCGTGGTGATAGTGGTCATCATCGCAGGCGTGCTGCAGGCCTGGAGCTACTACGCAAGCGCACAGTCGTACGTCGAAAACTGGCTCCTGACTTACGGCGGCATACTCGGGGGGGTGGAAGGCATTATCACATTCGACTATGCTGTCATCAGGCGTTTCAAGTTCGAAGTCTACGACCTATTCTGGCACGAGGGCCGCTTCAGATACTTCCGTGGAATCAACCCCGCGGCTGTCATCGCTTTCGTGATCTCGCTGGTGTTCGTGTTCCCTCCTAGCACATATCTCCCTGCGAGCTGGGTGGCCAGCCTGTCTGTGGGTAACGGCTATTCCGTGCTTTTCCCCGGTCAGGACTGGGTCTTCCAGAACGCCTGGATTTCGGCCATTCTGATATCAGGCCTCGTATACGTAGTCCTGATGGCAGCGTGGGTGATCCCGAAGTACCAACCAGAACTCAAGGGGAACCTGGTCGAAGGTTACATCGCTGACGATACCTCCGTCATCTTCGGGGTTCCGCCACACGGCAGCACCAAAGACAAGAAAGAAGACAGGCCGACAACCACTTCTTCCGGCGGGAGCTCCTAGGAGCCGGTGACCCACATGTCCGAGAGTTATGACCTCGTGATCCGTGGGGCTCGTGTCCTGGGAAGAGCTACAGACAAGACCTTCGATGTTGGAGTAGCTGGGGGCAAAATCAGGAGAGTATCTCCCCACATCGCGGGAAAGAGCGCAGAGGACATCGACTCCGGGGGGAGACTCATCCTGCCAGGCTTCTACAACATGCACTTCCACCTCGATTCTGTGCTCAAGATTGGGGACCCCAGGTACAACGTCAGCGGGACGCTCTGGGAGGGCATCCAGATCTGGGCCGAAGTCAAGAACAAACTGAGCGAGTCAGAAATTCTCTCCAGGGTAGAGAGGGCAGCCAAGTGGATGGCCGCCTACGGGACCCTCTGGCTTAGGACGCACGCAGACACCACGACATCCAACCTCAACACGGTCAAGGCTCTCGTCAGGGGCAAGAAGGAGTTGAAGGACCTGGTCAACATCCAGGTCACGTCCTTCCCTCAGGACGGTATACGAACAGACCCGGGAAATCTGGAACGCCTCGAGAAATCGCTCGAGCTGGGTGCCGACAACGTGGGGATGATCCCGCACAACGAATGGACGAGAGAGGACGGAGTTAGGTCCATAGAGGACGCCTTCGGACTCGCCAAGAAGTACAACAAAGACGTCGACGGCCACATAGACGAGACTGACGATCCTTCGTCCAGGTTTCTCGAAGTGGTCGCAGCCAACGCAGTCAGGAACAAGTGGACCGGCAGGGTAGCCGCTGGGCACGTTACAGCGAGCCACAGCTGGGACGCCGCCTACAGGTACAGAATCTCCAGTCTCATCGCAAGGGCAGGAATCACCATAGTCGCCAATCCTCTCATCAACATGCACCTGCAGGGGAGGCTTGACGGCTATCCAAGAAGGCGGGGCATGGCTCCAATCAAGTTCTTCCTCTCTTCGGGCGTCAACGTGAGCCTCGGCCACGACTGCATCATGGACCCCTGGTACCCCCTAGGGGTGGGGGACATGCTGCAGTGTCTCTTCATGGCGGTCCACGTCGACCAGATGATGGGACAGCAGGAACTTGCCGACTCGATCAACCTCATCACCTACAATGCGTCCAAGGCGTGGAGGAACACAGCCGAATACGGGCTTGAGGAGGGGAGGAAGGCCAACTTCGTCCTTGCCAACGCCTACACCGTCATAGACGCCCTGAGGACACTGGGCCCCCCGCTCTATGTCGTCAAGGACGGCAGACTCATCGCAAAGAGCACGTCGAGACTGTACAGCGAGATTCTCCACAACAACAAGTGGGAGAGAATCGAATTCATCCGAAAAGACTGAGAATCCCTTATCCCCGTTTTTTCTTTCACGAAGCCTCAGCATCCTTCATGTGAATGCGGGTTGCCTGAGGTGAATCTAATTAGGGGTGATTGCCCCCATGGACGAGAGCGTGACCCGACCAAGCAGCGGAGGTTCTCTCTGGGGCTCATTCTCAAGAGGGTTCGGCGCGGGGCTTCTGACGTTAGTGCTCTGGTTCCTCGTAAGACTTGGCGGGCTTGCGCCCTTCCCGCCCGAATCTGCCCTCGGATCCTTCCTTACGATAATTCCCGAATCGCTTCAGGAGCCAGCAGTCCAGAGCCTTGGAGAGCTTGCGGGCCTCCTCGGGCTCGCTGCCGCCGTGCTGGCTGCGGCGACGATATACGGAGCACTTGGAATCGTATACGAAAGGTACTACCTACCTAGGATAGGTAGCCGCAACTCGCTCTCAACACTGGAGAACACGATGGTGTACTCCCTAATCCCCTGGATTCTGTTCGGAGCCGTAGTCCTGCCGCTCACTGGGGTGTCGTTCTTTGGGGTGGGCTCGGATTTTGCCTCTCCCGGCCTCGTCTGGGCGTTCCCCCTGACTATGCTCGTCTTCCAACTCCTCTGGGGAGTCCTGCTTTGGGGAAGGACGCGGGAAACCCTGTTGATAGCTCAAGGGGCGAGCTCGGCGTCGGTCGAGAAGCTGGTACCTCGCGACCCAGCAAGGAGGACGTTCATTGAGCGAACCGTCGTAATGGCGGGCTCCGCTGTTCTGGTGCTTGCCAGCCTTGGGTCGGCTCTTGGGACCCTGGCCTCCGAGGGTGGAGTGCTTGATGAGAGCAGCCCCGTCATCCATCCGGGCACTTCGATCGACCTGGAGGACGCCCCCGCCATCTTCCTGAACCCTCAGCTTTCAGCCCTGGTCAACTCGGAGGTGACCTCCAACGATTCGTTCTACCGGGTGGCCATCGATATCTTCGACCCGGGCGTTGATGCGGCCACCTGGTCGCTGTCGCTGGCAGGGCTGGTCGCCAACCCCAAGACCTACACCATCGATGACCTCAAGAGCCTCCCGAAGGTAAATGAGTATGACACCTTCATCTGCGTCAGCAACCTCATCAATGGTGGCCTCATCAGCAACGCTAGATGGGGAGGGGTACGGATCTCGGACCTTTTCACCGATGCCGGCGGAGCCTTGCAGGCCGCAAAGTATGTCGTTTTTCAGTCGGTCGACGGCTACAGTGTCGGAGTACCGCTTGCGCGCGCGCTCGATCCATCGAGCATGCTGGCGTATGAAATGAACGGGGTCACCCTTCCCCAGCGCCACGGGTATCCACTGAGGGCCGTGATACCCGGCCTCTACGGGATGATGAGCGCGAAGTGGGTACGCCAGGTGGAGTTGAGCGACTCGGTCTACCTTGGCTTCTGGCAAACAAGGGGGTGGTCGAACGATGCCACAGTCCAGACAGTGGCGTTCATCCGAGTTCCCTCGGATGGGGCAACGGTGAGCCTCTCTCAGAACGGCGGCTCTGTCGTACTCGGAGGCGTAGCCTTTGCAGGAGACAGAGGAATCTCGAAGGTCGAGGTGAGCGTGGACGGCGGGAGCACGTGGCAGGCAGCGACGCTCAAGCCCCCCGCATCTGACCTGACGTGGGTGCTCTGGGCCTTCGAATGGAATCCGAAGCCCGGGAACTACGTGATCTATGCCAGGGCGACCGATGGACGGGGGGCGCTCCAGACGTCGGCCCAGGCTGACACGTTCCCGTCGGGCGCTACGGGTTACGTCATGTCGACGGTGAATGTCGTTTCTTGACAGACGTCACTGACTCTGAGGCGACGACGTGGCCATCGGGGATACAGGCTCCTTTCCTGAGCGGATTGAGAGTGCCAGCAGGGCCAGCCCGATGATGGCGACGATGGCCCCAACGTAGATGTACGTGGAGTTGCCGCTCATGAGGGGACTACCGGTAATGACGTTTGCCCCCTGTAGACTGAAGACTAGACCAGCGAGGAGGAGCAGCACCCCCAGAATCAGGAGAGCGAGCTTTCGTGAATTCACGGAATCCCTTCGGGCTCTCCACTAATGAACTTGCCGCGCCTGCTCAGCGGATGTAGAGGGCGGAGAACTTGGCGTATGCCTCGTCGAAATGCATTGGCTTCGGCGGAGATTTGAAACCGTAAGCGCATATCTCCCCGACCGTCCCAGTTTTTCGGATCTGCTTGCACCTGTATGCGGCCCTGACAACATCGAAGAGAACGTTCCCTGCGTTTGCACCGTCGGAGGAGCGGAGATAGATGTCCACGGAGATGCCGCTGTCCATGAACGTGCTCCCTTCGAACCAGAAGTAGCTCGTCCTGTCGTTCCCCAAGTAGTCCACGTAGTCGGTGGTTCCTGCAATGGTCTCGAACTTGTATGGGACTTCCGAGGCCACAGTGGTAGTCTTCACTTCGCGCTTCGCCATCTTGATAGCCTCGTCGATCGTGTTCAGGGTCTCGGAACCTCCACCGACGTCGAGTTGGTAGCTCTTGGACACCTTGACACCGCGCCTGAACATAAGGCCGAGGAGCCCCTTATGGAAGACGGTGCCTCCGAACTGGCTCATCAGGTCGTCCCCAATCAGAGGTAGCTTCGCTTTCAGGAAGTCGACCACCAGCTTGTTGTTCCTGAGCACTAGGCTCGGAGTGCAGTTAATGAATCCGCATCCGGCCTTCAGGGCGGACCTGGCGTAGTCTTCTGAGGACGCAACGGAGCCTGACGAGATCAAGTTCACGAGAAGATCGGCGCCCGAGGCCTCGAGCTTCTTCGTTATTTCGTCTGCTCCCGCCCTGTCTAGCTTGACGTTCTTGAGATGTGGCGCCGCATCCCCCCTAGAAAGACCCGGTTCGACCACGACCTTGCCCTTCGGGACTGCCAGGTATCGCCTCGCGACATTTGGAGGAGTGAAGATTGCCTTGGAGAGCTCAAGGCCAACCTTACGAGAATCGACATCAAAGGCGGAAACAATCTGCACGTCCTTCGGCTTCAGGCCGGCGACATTGGGGTGCCAGAGCCCCTTTCGCTCGCCCCCAGAGTAGAACTTCAATCCCTGCACGAGGACGGACGCACAGTTTCCGACTCCCGCGATGGCAATCTTGATGACCAAGTCTGTCACTTGAACTTCGCGAAAGTGGCCACGGCGCCGACCAAGCTAAGGAGAAATCCGAGGGTGTAGTCGACTGTCACTATTATCGGGTCAAGACCTGCACCTGCGTTGGAGTAGGTGTAATAGATCAAGACCAGACCGAAAACGAGGACGATGAGGCCAATGAGGCGGACAAGGGCGTCCACCCTGGACTGCTGTGCCTCGATGGTCAAATTGGTCTTTTCCGGCCAGCCTGCCAATGGTATATAGCGCTTATTCGCCCTGAAGGTGGCAATGTCGGTCGAGTCGATCCTCGCTGAAATGAAGTCGAAGCGGGATCAGAATGCAGTTAAAGGGATGGCCAGGTTTGGAATCTCGCCAGTGGGGACGCTCGGCCTTTCAGTCCCATACCTGAGGAGCCTGGCGAGGCGTGTTGGCAGAGACCACGATCTCGCGAGAGGGCTCTGGGCTTCAGAAATCCATGAAGCGAGAATCCTCGCTGCCCTGGTGGACGACCCCAAGAAGGTGACAAAGTTGCAGATGGAGAAGTGGGTTGCTGGCTTCGACTCCTGGGACGTCTGCGACGCGTGCTGCGGCAACCTGTTCGACAGGACTCCTTACGCCTACGACAAGGCGCTCGAATGGTCCAAGAGGGACGAGGAGTTCGTGAAGCGGGCCGGTTACGTACTAATGGCGGAACTTGCGGTTCATGACAAGGAAGCACCAGACGCTTCTTTTCTCAGGTTCTTCGAGTGTATCGAGGCAGGCTCCACGGACCAGAGGAACTTTGTGAAGAAGGCGGTTAACTGGGCGCTCCGGCAGATTGGAAAGCGGAACATGAGGCTGAATCATGCTGCGCTGGAACTGGCGGGGAAGCTATCTAGGAAGGGGAACCCGAGCGCCAGGTGGGTGGCGTCCGACGCCCTCAGGGAGCTGAGGAGCGAAGCGGTCCGGAAGAGGCTCAGGAGCTCTTCATGAGTTCGAGCTTCTCGGGAAGGTACTTGTCGACGATATAGCTGAGTCCATACCTAGCGAAGGCCTCCTGCTCGCTCTTGCGCTTGTACTTCAGAAACGTCTCTAGTTCGTCGTGCCACATCTTCTCTGTATACCGGGGGTCTGCCTTCAGCTCGTAGAGCCTCTTTATGTCGACCTCTGTCAATTTGTCTGAGGGGAGCTTGTAACGGTTGATATCTGAAGCATAGACTCCTAACCAGACTGCGTTTGGTGTAGTCAACTCACGTATGTGCGCAGCATTCGCCGAATTGTGGAGAAGGATACCGGCATTACCCCCAAGGAATCGTTCAACCCCCGGGACGGAGATATCATACACGTACTCGTCTCTCTGAGGGGACTTTGTGATAGAAACAATCGGGTCAAAGGACGCATCGCTTGTTGCCAGACCTAGAACAGAGGTCACGGCTGTTCGTGCTTCGCCGCTCGGCGGCGCCACCGTGCATTCCAAGATGTGGTTCAGGGCTTCGACCAGGTGGGTCCGGTTGGTGCCTCCTTCAACTCCGTCTTGAATAACTTCACAAATGCGCCTATAGAGAATCTTGGAACGCACGTGGTGATATACGTGGCGACAAACCTCTTTCCTCAGCAACGCTAGGCCGCTGTTCATGACCGGAAACGACTTTGGCATCAACAATGAGCTCTTGCTGGTCGACGATATGTGGGACATGATTTGGGCCCGGTCCTCATCATGAAGTACCGTCGAAACCAGCTTCTCTACCTCCGATGCACCTGAAACTATGAGAGTCGTCCTGTCCGTACCAATAGAAGGGAGTATTCCGTGTAGGGTCATTAGATATGCAAGTTCAGAAATCAACTCGGGGTTCTTCATCTTCCAAATGAGACCGCCAGAGTTTGTGATGTAGCCATCCCCGAAGCACCCCTTCAGGAATTCAAGCACCTCGGTCTTCCTGGCCGAGAACATTATGTGAGGGACGTGTTTCCTTGCAAAACCCGTACCGCAGAGCTCCAGAAAGAGGAGAGCCGTGGGAGTTCCTCCGAACCTCAGAGCAACTCCGTTTCCTGCTTCGTCGATAGTCCTTCCGATGCGTGCTCTGGGGAACATCTTTCGAACACAGACCTCGGCGTCGTCCACAACCTCCGGTTCGTCCAATCCAAAGGACAGTTCGACGGCACGAGGAACTCCATCTGCCTTGACTATTCTTCCTTCAGAAATATAGTATCCTAAGAGTCTGGCCAAATCCTTGTTCAGCCAGAGGTACGCTGGGAGCCTGTCGGGGCGTCTTCCCTCCCTGCAACTGATGAAAGCGGAGTGGAGGTGCTTGTTCAACTTGGGGATCTTCAATCCTGATTGAAGAGTCTCGAGTTTTCGCCTCGAGTGGTATTTCGAATCTTCGTCCTCTAGGTGCAGGTAGAGCATTGGGATTTTCATCTCCTCGGAAAGGTGCCCGAGTTCTGTCGCAGAATCGATGCGGGGAGGCTGTTTTCTCGACTCGGACACGTTATTGTTGATGACCAGCAGATCTCCATTCCTGAGGTCCGTTGTGGGGACAGGCTCGATTCTCCTATCTCTCAGAACGAACACGCTATGATTCGGGGTGACCTCTACCGACCTCCCACTTGAAGAGGTGATTCTGTAGAGTGAGTCCACGTTTCGATGACGTATTACTGCTGAAAGGGGCTTGAATCTCGCTCTGTAATCGGCGTCTAAGGTCAGCGCCTCGAATGGGACACCCCCACACACCTCGTTCCCTACCGAGTCGTTGAAGTAGCCATACCTCTCGACGCACTCGTCCACGAATTCCCCGATTCTGACCGGAAGGATGACGCCACGAGAATCACGAACGACTATCGGTTCGTCCCTCTGGACCGACCCGCTCCGTATCACCATCGCGATGTGTGCCCCCCAAGGATCAGCATCGCAAAGTATACCAATTGGAAGGCCCAACTCCTGGTTCAGACGCCGGATGAGGTAACGGGTCGATCTCGGAGGCTGGCCCGCCGTGTTGATGAGAATGGCCTTGTACCGCTGATGGACCCTCTCCTCTGTGAATCTCGTGAACAAGCCCCCCTTCTCGATGGCAAGCACGATTTCGGCGTCGGTGTCTCTGAACTCGGCGGTGGTTAACGCGGGACCAATCATGACTCCGTCGGGGTTGGCGGAAAGGTCGGCTGTCTTCCCCTCGTAGCCGGGGACGGTGTATTCAATGGTCATGTTTCCGAAGATGGCGCTCCGCTCTTCAGGGTAGATGTTCATACCTTCGCGTGCCATCCCCATGAGCACCTCCAAGTCTGTGATGAGCTCGTCAGACTCGGCTTGGTCTTGGAACTCGACGTTAAACGCCTGGGCTGAGTAGAAGACGTCTCTCAAGGTAGAGGTGCGCTTCTCATCGACGAGTTTCTTCGCGAAGTAGGCGAGCCAGACGAGCTGGGTGAAGGGACGGATGTGTTTGATGTTCCCCGACGACTTCCTGACGGTGGTGGGGCCGAGAACGAACTGTTGTAGCTTCTTGTCGTAAACTATGTTTCTGACTGACCTGCTCGCCAGGGTCAGGCTTGGGAAGCGACCTTGGTCGAGGTCGTTGTAGACACTGCCCCCGAGCCCCTTCAGCACGGCTTGGACGGCGTTTTGCCTAGCTTCCGCCGTACTTGTCGATGGTTTCTTGGCCGCCCTCTTCCTTGTTGGCATCCTCCTCCTCCTCTGATATTGCCGGCTGCTCCTCCGCCGGAACTTCAGTCTCCCCTTCCTGGGGCTCTTCCCCCCCTTCCCCGATAAGAGCGCGATAGTTGGGCAGATTCTTCTTCCCCGCGAGATCGGTAGAGAACCTCGCTATCAGCGGCAGGTACTTCCCATAGATGTTCATCTTCTTTTGGACTGCCTCCATGCTTCCCTTCCTCGATAGGAATATTCCAAGGCGCCTGAGCGCCTCCCTCGCTGCATTCCGGATTTCTCTCTGGATTTCTGGTCTGTCCGCGATGTACTCCTTGCCGACGGTCTTGTACGGAATTCTGGTGCTCGCGATGTGGGTTATCACCCCCACCGGAGCTTCGGGGGGGACATGATACCTTCTCCAATCAACTTCTTCGTTGAGAACCTCGAAACTGACATCAGAACTCTCGTCGTACAGGAGAGGGATTCTGTTTGCAAACCTGAAGAGCTTGACCCCTGGTTGCAGGATCTTCCCCCCGTAGGCGACCCCCACTTCGACCAGGAAGGGGAATCCAGAGTAGGAGGACGGGGGCCTGTCGACCACGGTCGCGAACTCGGGCTGTAGCTCCTTATTGATTCCTGCCAATAGGATGTCCTCCCCTACCGGAGAGAGAACTGCTGCGTCGGGCTGGAGGAAGTCAGGGAAGCGTTGGAGCGCGTCAACGATCGTCACAATCTGGTTCGTGTTGAGCCGCTTAGGAGGGAGGCGGGGGCTGATGCCTGCAAACTCCAGGAACTTGGTGGCAATCTTCTCCCCAACTCTATGAAAATGGGTCACCATGAAGCTCTTCATGTCGTGCTCCTCGGAGAGCTTCACTATTCGCTTGAACGCCTCCACATCGACGCCGTAGGGGTGAGGGAGGGTCTCCTTTGGAGCTGAGGGCATAGAATTGGTTCCTCTCTCGAAGAAGGTCACCTGGCCCAGAGGGTCGACGAACGTCAGGTTGGCGTAGCTGGCGACTAGGGCGGTCTGCTTGAAGTAATCGCCTATCTTCTGGGAGGCACGCAGGTAGTCTCCCTCGAGGACCATCTCGACCCGTGTGCCGGTGGTGCCATTGGCATCGCTGTTGAAGCGCTTGAGTACCATTGGCCTGTTCTCTGTGATGTCGATCATCATCTGGAAGCCGTACTTCCTCTTCCCGTCTGGGGAGGTGATGATGGTAAAGGGACGGTTCGTTGTGATCTGTCCGTAGAGCATGGCCATGGTCCCTCCGAGGCCGAACATGCCTCTTGACTGGCGGAGGACGTATTTCGAGCCGTAGAACACCTTCCCGAATGCGCTTGGGACGTGCTGGGGCGCCACCCCTGGCCCGTTATCGATGACAACGAGGCGGTACGGCTTCGGATCTGGGACCTCCGGATTCGGGTTCTCGGAGGTCATCCTCACGTAGATCTCCGGGAGGACACCCGCCAGCTCGGCCGCGTCCATGCTGTTCTCCACGAGTTCTCTTACGGCCATGTAGAGGGCTCGGGCAGGGTTGGTGAACCCCGCGAGATCGCGGTTGCGATAGAAGAACTCTGAGGGCGAGATTTCTGCGAAGGTTGTCTTGCTACTCAGTGTCCATCGCCTCCTTCAAACCGGATGTTCTTGTTGAGTTTCCCAATCGAGTTATTTCCTTTTTGCAGGCGCCTGCGCTCCGCCGCGCAGGTATCGATGAGGTTCGTATATGTGCTAACTCTCGATTTTTCGCAGTTTCTCCTCGATTGTTTCCTGGGATGTCCCCTCCCATAGGAACATGCGTTCCATTTTGCGCTTTGTCCTCGCCTTTTGGAGGGAGTTGTACACGGTCTTGTGCTGGCTCCCGGTGGCCAAGGACCTGACGGCCTCCGAAGCCAGCTGTACCTCCGAAGCCTCGCCTATGATGGCCACGGTGCGGCCGTAGACGGAGAGGTGACAACCAGTGAGCTCTTCGATGACCCTCCTTGACTTCCCCTTCAGGCCGATGACCCGCCCCCTTATCCTCTCCAGGGAGTTGACGCTCCTCCCTGCGTAGTCGCGGAGGTCTATCACCTCAAGTGCTGTCCCCTCGTCCAGAAGGCGTCTGGCCCTCTGAGGGGAGAAACCTCGCCCTATGGCCTCGATGACCCTGGTGGCTGAGAAGGGGTCCGTCTTGAGGGCCCTCTCCGACCTGACGGTTACAAGGCCTTCCTTGCCGTCCACCCTCAGCGTGACCCCCATTTCCTGCTCCAGGAAGCGCTTTGTTCCTCCCTCCTTTCCTATGACGGCCCCGACCCTCTCTACGGGGATGCGCACGACCTGCTCGAAACTCATCTCACAATCTTCTCCATCCAGGAATCAGCGTCTGTCTTTACAATGCCGCGCTTCCTAAAGAACCTGACCATGTTAGAGACGTCCCTCTTGAGGAATTCCTCGGACTGCGGGTGAGAGGAGAGTACGGCGGAGCCCATGTCGAAGAGCACCCTTTCCTTCTCGGTCTTGAAGACGTTGAACTCGGAGAAGTCGGCGTGGACAAGCTTGGCCTTCTTCCAGAGCTTCCCTATGGTTTCGAATGTCCAGTCGTAGTCCGTCTCGTCCACCTCTGCTTCAGCGAACGTGGGAGCAGGCTCGGGCGGGTTCCCTATGTACTCCATGACCAGGATGTTCTTGAGAAATGCGAAGGGCCTGGGAACCCTCACTCCTGCGGCGTCGGCCACCTGCAGATTCTTGAACTCCTTGCGCGTCCAGAGGAAGATTGTGTCCCTGGACCCAGAGGGCAGCTTCCCGAACCTCCTGTCCCCGGCGATGTAGCCGAGGCGCCTGCGGAAGTCGGATGCGGACACGAGATAGATCTTCACAGCCACGGGCCCTCCGTTCGTGTCTTCGCCGAAGTACACGCGGGCCTCCTTGCCAGCGTTTACCACGCCGTTCAGCTCATGAAGGTCCTTCCTGGCCACCAGCTCCTCGATGGCTAGGAGCGTAGACTGGTCGAAGACTTCCTCAAGCACCTTCCTCTGGTCGGAGTCCTTCCTGAGATACCGGCTCTCCCTCTCAAAACGGAGGAGCCTCTCCTTCATCTTCCTTGATTCGTCTGGCTCGGCCACGCAGCGCCCGCGTAGGCTGTAAATTTATACGTATGAGAACAGGCGCGCAAAAAAGTCCAGGCTTAAGGGAAATGGGAGCGAAGAACAGCGAAGAAGTGGAAGAATCCGCGGAAATCCAAGTGAAGGCTCTGCGCCACGAACTCGCTGGTGAGAAGAAGAAGAACGAGGAGCTTCTGAATCGGTTGATGTACACCCAGGCTGACTTGGAGAACTACAGGAAGAGGATGGACAAGGAGATGAAAGAAGCGGGAGAGTCGCTCACGAAGAGCCTTGTAGTTAGGCTCCTCGTGGTACAGGATGAGCTGGATCTGGCGGTGGAAAATGCGAAGGGCGATGGTTCCAACGCAGAGCTGAGTGAGGGCATAGACATGGTGAAGAAGAACCTTGAAGCGACGCTCGAGTCAGTAGGCGTCGAGCGGATTGACGCAGTGGGCAAGCCTTTCGATCCTTCCGTCCATGAAGCGGTGGAGAAGACCCAGGGAGATTCGGACAAGGACATGGTAGTTGAGGTAATCAGACCAGGTTTCACGTTCAGAGGTCAGCTCTTGAGGCCGAGCATGGTAAAGGTTGAATTGGCATCCCGGTCAGCCAGGGAGGCGAAGCCAGCTGAGTAGTTCGCGTGAGAAGATACTCGGGATAGACCTGGGCACAACGAACTCCGCTGGAGCTGTAGTGGAGGCGGGGAGGCCGGTAGTGATCCCAAGCGCCGAAGGTGCGACGCCTGCCGGGAAGATGTTCCCGTCAGTGGTTGCATTTACCAAGGACGGACAGCTCCTGGTGGGGGATCCTGCGAGGCGCCAGGCGGTTACAAACCCGGATGGGACAGTTTTCGAAATAAAGAGGAAGATGGGGACAAACTACAGGGTGAACATCTATGGTAAGGAGTACACTCCCGAGCAGCTGAGCTCCTACATACTGCAGAAGATTAGGCACGACTCTGAGGTCTTCCTCGGCTATCCTGTCAAGAAGGCTGTCATCACGGTGCCAGCCCACTTCAACGATAACCAACGACAGTCGACCAAGGACGCGGGGGAGATAGCAGGGCTCGAGGTTGTGAGGATAATCAACGAACCCACGGCAGCGTCCCTCGCCTATGGTCTGGACAAGTCTGAGAAGGAAATGAAGATACTCGTGTTCAGCTTCGGCGGGGGGACCCATGATGCGACCATCATGGAGTTCGGGAAGGGCGTCTTCCAGGTGTTGTCCACTTCGGGGGACACGCAGACCGGGGGGACTGACATTGACAAGGCGGTCATCCAGGTGCTACTGCAGGACTTCCGTTCAAAGACAGGGATCGACCTTTCTACGGACAGGACAGCCATGGCCCGGCTCAAGGAAGCGGCCGAGCAGGCGAAGATACAACTCTCGAACCTCACCTCCACTGACATCGACCTCCCCTTCATAGCCAGCGACTCATCGGGTCCGAAAAACCTCCATTTCACGCTGACCAGGACGAAACTAGAGGAGGTGGCCCGGCCGATGGTCTCGAAGACGGAGGAGACCATCAGGCGAGTCATCAACGATGCCAAGCTCACACCGGACCAGGTCGACAAGGTGATACTCATCGGAGGCATGACGCGCATGCCCCTCGTCAGGAAATTCGTGGAGGACGTTGCAGGGAAGCCAGCTGAGAGGGGGGTCGACCCCATGGAGGCGGTCGCGATAGGAGCGGCCATCCAGGGGGCGGTCCTGGCAGGGGAGATCAAGGACATCCTTTTGCTCGACGTCACCCCGCTTTCGATGGGAGTGGAAACGCTGGGCGGGATCACTGAGCACCTGATCGAGAAAAACGCCACCATCCCGACGAAGCGAAGCAAGACATTCACGACGGCTGCCGACTTCCAGACAGCGGTAACGATTCACGTGGTCCAGGGGGAGAGGAGCATGGCGCGCGACAACGTCTCCCTCGGCATGTTCAACCTCGAGGGGATACCCCCCGCGCCCAGGGGCGTACCTCAGATCGATGTGACATTCGACATCGACGCCAACGGCATCCTGACGGCCACGGCAAAGGATCTGGGGACGGGAAAGGAGAACAAGATCACCATCAGCGCCTCGACAAAGCTCTCAAAGGATGAGAAAGAGAGGCTGATCAAGGAGGCGGAGTCTTACGCGGAGCAGGACAAGAAGAAGAAGGAGGCGGCTGAGCTGCGAAATGAAGCTGACTCTGTCCTGTACACTACGGAAAGGACGAAGAGAGACCTTGAGGGGAAGGTGGACAAGGCGAATCTGGACAGGCTGGACGCGTCGGCCCAGGAGCTGAGGAAGGCACTGGAGGGGGAGGACATTCCCCTGATCAGGGACAAGAACGAGGCTCTGAAGAGAATTCTCCAAGAAGTGGGTGCATCGGCCTACCAACAGGCTCAGCAGAAGCAGCAGCAGGGTTCGCCCGGGGCAGCCGGGGGCGGCTCGAAGGTGAGCGACGCCGACTATAAGGTAGTGGACGAAGGGAAATAGGGGAAGCTGCAGTGGCGGAGAAGGACTACTACGAAGTACTCGGCGTGCAGAAGGGGGCCACCAAGGAACAAATCAAGGACGCCTACAGGAAGCTGGCACTCCAGTTTCACCCTGACCGAAACAAAGCCCCGGAGGCCGAGGCTAGGTTCAAGGAGATTTCAGAAGCCTACGCCGTCCTCTCGGACGACGAGAAGCGGAGGCAGTACGACGCATACGGTAAGGAGGGGGTCTACCGAAGGTACAGCCAGGAGGACTTGTTCCGAGGGGTCGACTTCGGGGAGTTCTTTAGGGGGATGGGAGGGTTCGGATTTGATGACATATTCTCCCAGTTCTTCGGAGGCGGGGTGCGTCAGCCCACAAGGGGGGAGGACCTCACATATCATCTCCAGGTGAACCTCGAGGACCTGGTCCAGGATGTAAACAAGGAAATCGAAATCCCAAGGAGCGAAGTATGCTCAGCGTGCGACGGAAGCGGCGCTAAGCCAGGCACCACCCCTCAGAAGTGCGGCAACTGCGGAGGGACCGGCCAGGTCCAGAAAGTGCAATCGGCAGGATTCGCTCGCCTGGTTAGGATCACGGCCTGCAGCAGGTGCCATGGAAGGGGGTATCTCATCGACACCCCCTGCAAGGAGTGCAAGGGCAGAGGAACTGTGGAGAAGACCAGGAAAATTCGCATCATGATACCGGCAGGGGTGGAAGACGGGCAGACCTTGAGGCTCAGAGGAGAGGGGAACGTAGGGGAAACGGGAGTCCCTCCAGGGGACCTTTATGTCGTTGTGAACGTTGCACCCCATAGGCTGTTCGCGAGACAGGACTCCGATATCTACCTAGAGACACGAATCGGGGCGGTTCAGGCGATGCTGGGGACGGAACTCACTGTTCCAACGCTCTACGGAAACGTGAAGCTGGAGATACCCCACGGGACCCAACCGGGGCACGTATTCCCTATCAAAGGGAAGGGGCTCCCGAAGTATGGTGGTTGGGGGAAGGGAGATCAGTTCGTGAAAGTCAACGTGGAAATCCCCAAGAACCTCAGCGGCCAGCAGAGGGAGCTCCTGAAACAGCTGGGCGAACTGCGCTAACCTGCGAACTTGTAGATCATCAGGAAGGGGACTTCTTCGATCTCCCTGATCGCCTCTGGGGACCCCACGTTGTTGTCCACCGCCAGTGACACGGATCTTGTGCCCGCAAGGTTGACGATGGAGCATGTTCGGATGAGCCTAAGAGCTTCCCCCGTGTCCACTACTTCACCTGAGTAGAACTCGCTGGAGAGATGGACCCTCAGCTCCCCTTCAGTCACAGTCCTCCCTACGAGCTCCTCGTCGCAAATGTTGACCAGAATGGTGCCCTTGTAATCCGCGGTGCGTACAGAGAAGCCCTTGCCGTTGGTGCTAGGCAACCTTTGCCACCGACCTTGCCCCACAGGCCTCACAGACCATGAACCACATCCGCTTCTCCTTCTCTAGATGAGTGTCCGGGCTCCCGCAGACAGGACAGATGACAGCATCTTTGACGTACCTCTGGAGGAGCTGGGAAAAGGAATCGCGGTCCTTGCGCCCGATGAATATGGCCCTCTCCCCGTCCAAGGACGCCGCAGTGGCGAGCTCCTTCGCCAGATACATCAGCACCCTAGAGGAGTCGCGCCTCAGAATCTTGGGGAACTCGGCGTAGTTCCTGAAGATGGTCTTGTTCCCGACCCAGATCACGTCGGGTTCGGGGAGCTCCAGACGGAGGGCACCCGACTTCTTGGCGTCCTTGTCAAGGCCGGCCCTGGCCCTAGAAAGCAGCTCCTCGTACGAACGGGGCATAGTCGAATCTTCCGACCATGCTATTTCAAGTCTTCTGGGAAAAAGTGCAGAAAACTGTTTCCAGCCTTGAGAATCGTGCGAGCGCCTTAACTGCGCTGAAAATGGTGTGAAACCGAAATGGGCGACGTGTGCCTCCTCCTTGTGGCGGCCCTCCCCGTGATGGTGCTGCTGGGAGTCAGGCACGCCCTAGACGTGGATCACATTGCTGCCATCGACAATCTTGTGAGAATCAGGAACGCGGACAGGCCGTCTAGGTGGGTCGGGTCCCTCTTCAGCGCCGGGCACATGCTTGCCGTCTGCGTGGAGATGATAACCCTGGTGTACGTGGTCAAGAGCCTGGAAGCAGGGTCATCGCTCGGGCTCCTCGGGGGAATCGTAGGGGCCGTATCCCTGGGCATCATAGGGCTCTTCAATTTCTACAGCCTGAGGAAATATGGCAGGTCTGGGTTCGGCATGCTGGCCAGTAGGGCGGCTGGAAAGACCAGTTTCGCCGGTACGGTGGGTTCTCCGCTCCTGTTCGGCTTTATTTTCGGGCTCGGGTTCGACACCGCCTCCCAGGTCTCCGCCCTCACAGTCTCTGCTGTCGCGTCAGCGACGCAGGGCGCTCAAGTGGCGTTGATCCTGACGGGTTTCTTCGCCCTGGGGATGATCCCCACCGATACCCTCGACAGCCTCGTGCTGAGGGAGGTCTTCTCGCGCATCTCCGCGTCAAATGGTTTCAAGGCCATCTCCTACGGCCTGAGCGCGATTGCGATCCTGCTGGCGGTCCTAGAAGGTGCTGGGGCTACCACAGGTATTGTCTTTATCCCGGCCTAGTCCGGGGCCCTCCTCGCCCTGGCCGTGATCGTTGCCGGTGTAACATACTCGTACTAAGATTCCGGGCTAGAGGTTGGTTGATTATGATCGGGAAACTGAGGCCAGCTACAAAGATTAAATCGGAAACCGTAGGGGGCGCACCGTGAAGCCGAAGGCGGAAATCGGCGTCTTTGGCGGCTCAGGGTTCTACAAGTTCTTCAAGGGAGCAAGGGAGCTTGCGGTCCAGACACCCTTCGGCGCACCCAGCGCAAAAGTCACGCTCTCCGAAATTCAAGGGAAGAGGGTCGCCTTCCTTCCGAGACACGGGGTCCATCATGAATTTCCTCCCCATAGGGTGCCATACAGGGCAAACATTATGGCCTTCAAGGAGCTTGGCGTCTCCAGGGTAATCGCGCCCAACGCCGTCGGTAGCCTGAAGGCCGAGATCAGGCCGGGAGACTTCGTCTTCTGCGACCAGTTCGTGAACTTCACCTCGGGGCGGGAGGACACATTTTACGACGGACCCGAGACCACGCACGTCGCCATGGCTCAGCCCTACTGCCCCCAGATGAGGGAGGCAGGAATCGAGGCGGCTCGGAAGATGGGGTTGAAGTTCCACAAAAAAGGGACGGTGGTGGTAATCCAGGGCCCGAGGTTCTCCACCACGGCAGAGAGCAGGTTCTTCAGCCGACAGGGGTGGGACGTCATCAACATGACCCAGTACCCCGAGGCGGTTCTCGCTAGGGAGAAGGAGCTCTGTTACCTGAACATCTCGCTCGCAACGGACTACGACGCGGGGCTGGAGGGAGACCCAAGCGTCAAGCCAGTCTCCCACGAAGAGGTCATCAAGGTTTTCAACAGCAAGATGGAGGGGTTAAGACGACTCATCGTGGAGATCCTGAAGACTCTCCCACAGAAGCGCACCTGCGGTTGCGGGTCGGCACTGGCGCATGCAAGGATGAGTGCGTGATGGGCACCCTCAGCAAGGAAGTCGAGCGTGCCATCAGGATAATCCCTGACTACCCGAAGAAAGGGATTCCGTTCAAGGACCTGACGACGCTCTGGAAGAACGGGAAGCTCACGAAGAAAGTCAACGACGCCATGGAGAAGAAGTGGAAGCGGTCGAACCTCACGAAGATCGTTGGCATAGAGGCCAGGGGATTCATAGTGGGAGCACCGCTGGCCGACAGACTTGGGATCGGGTTCGTCCCCGCAAGGAAGGTGGGGAAGCTCCCTGGCTCCAAGGTGAGCATCTACTACGACCTGGAGTACGGGAGACAGGGGATTGAGATGCACACCGACTCAATATCGAAGGGGGACAGGATCCTGATCGTGGACGACCTGCTGGCTACTGGGGGGACGTCGAGGGCCGTCGCCACTCTGGTGGAGAGGATGGGAGGGAAGGTGGTGGGCTTCGCTTTCGTCACTGAGGTCCGGGGGCTTAGCGGAAGACGGAAGCTCCGGGGCCACGAAGTCTACTCCATCGCCAAGAATGACTAGCGCCCTCCCCGTCGGCATCATCACTGGCACGGGTGTGACCGAAAGATTCGAGATGAGCAGGCCGAAGATAATCGGAACAAGATTCGGCAGTACGAAGGCGTTCTTTGACGAGGGAGGGGACTACGTTGTCCTCCCCAGGCACGGCACCGCCCACAAGCTGCCTCCCCACCGGATAAACTACAGGGCGAACATTGCCGCACTCGCCCAGCTGGGGGTGAGGAGGGTCATAGCCACGAGCGCCGTGGGATCAATGAACCAAGGGTTCAGGGTCGGGGAGATCGGAGTGGTGAATCAGTTCATCGATTTCACGAAGATGAGGCAGTCGACTTTCTTCGAGGAGGAGGTGGTGCACACCGACATGACGTACCCCTACAGCAGACGACTGAATTTGGAACTGTCGTCAGCTGCGAGGGAGTTAGGCGTCCGCCTCCGCCAGCACCTTGTCTATGCGTGCACCGAAGGGCCGAGGTTTGAGACGGCGGCCGAGATCAAGATGTACAGGATGCTCGGAGGAGACGTCGTCGGAATGACGGGGGTCCCGGAGGTGGTCCTGGCCAACGAGATGAAGCTGGAATACGCGTCCGTCGTCATAGCGACGAACTGGGCAGCGGGGATGCAGCCAAAGGTCAGCCATGAGGAGGTCCTCGGGATAACGAAGAAGGCAGGGAGGACAGTCAAAGAGCTGATAGAGGCCACCGTCGCAGGGGTGAGGGGAGAGAAGAGATGACGAAAGTGGCAGACCGGAACCTGGCCGCGGAAGGCGAGAGGAACTTCCTATGGGCGAAGGCTCACATGGGGACGCTGAACGCCCTAGGGGAGAAGTATGGAAAATCGAAGCCCCTAGAGGGAGTGAGGCTAGGGGTCTGCCTGCACATTACCAAGGAGACGTCTGTCCTTATCGACTCCCTGCTGGCGGCGGGCGCTGAAGTCAAGCTATCGGGGGCGAACCCCCTTTCGACCCAGGACGACATAGCTGCGTATCTCTCCACCAGAACAGAGGTCTGGGCCTGGAGGGGCCAGTCGGCGAAGGAGTACGACTGGTGCATACGGCAGGTCCTCGAGTCGCACCCAGACCAGCTCATTGATGATGGCGCCGACCTGCACGTTGCAGCCCATGTTTCGCGGGCGAAGGGAATCGTCGGGGGCTCCGAGGAAACTACAACGGGAGTCATCAGGCTGAAGGCGCTGGAGGGCGAGGGGAAGCTCGCCTACCCGGTGATCGCCGTGAACGACGCAAAAACGAAGTTTATGTTCGACAACAGGTACGGGACGGGCCAGAGTACCCTGGACGGCATCATGAGGGCAACCGCCCTCCTCCTTGCTGGGGTGAAGACCGTGGTGGTCGGCTACGGCTGGGTGGGGAAGGGGGTGGCCATGAGGGCGAGAGGGATGGGGGCGAGAGTGACGGTGGTTGAGGTAGACCCCGTGAGGGCACTGGAGGCGCACCTCGACGGGTTTGACGTCTCCGATATAGATTGCGTCGCGTCTACGGGGGAGTTGTTCATCACCACCACTGGACAGAAGAGCGTGATTCCTTATGGCGCCATTGCCAAAATGAAAGAGGGGGCGATTCTGGCCAACGCTGGCCACTTCGACGTGGAGATTGACGTGAAGACCCTGATGGCCCGGGCGAAGGGGGTGAAGCCGGTACGCCCCAACGTGGACGAGGTCACCCTCCCTTCAGGGAAGAAGGTGTACCTGATAGCCAAGGGGAGGATTGCCAATCTGGTCGCGGCCGAAGGACACCCCCCAGAGGTCATGCAGATGTCCTTCGCTAACCAGATGCTTGCGGCAATCCGGATCCATGGAGACCATGGGAAGATGGAGAAGAGAGTCTACGGGGTCCCGCCCCAGATTGAGGACGAAGTGGCGAGGACAGCCCTGAAGTCGATGGGGGTTACCATCGGTCGCCCCACCAGCGAACAGAAGGAGTACGCCAAGAGCTGGAAGCTCTAGGCCGAAGATTTTAAAACGGAAGAAGCTTGGTTTCACGATTGGTGGATGAGCTCAGGGTACAGAACGTCATAATCACGGCCGCACTCCCGTATGCCTACGACGACCTCCACCTCGGTCACATAGCAAGTACCCACCTTCCGCCTGACATATTCTACAGGTACCTCAAGCTCAAGGGGACGCGGGTAATACAGGTCTGCGCGTCTGACGACTTTGGCACGCCCATCCTGATCGCTGCCGAGAAACAGAACGTGGACCCGAAGGAGTACGTAGCCCGCTGGAGTGCCAGGTTCAAGGAGGACCTGGAAAGGCTTGGAATAGTTTATGATTTGTTCGACAGGACTAGCTCCTCCGAGAACGTCGAACTGGTGCAGAGGTTCTTCACGAAGCTCAACGAAAACGGTTTCATCTACGTCTCAGACATAGACCAGTTCTACTGCGAATATGACCGCAAATTCCTCCCGGACAGGTACGTCAAGGGGACGTGCCCCTACTGCGGGACAAAGGATCAGTACTCCGACGTGTGCGAGAACTGCGGAAGGACCATCCCGCCGGGTCAGATTCTGGACCCCCACTGCTCCATATGCGGGAGGCCCCCCGTCCTGAAGAAGAGCACCCACTATTTCTTCAGACTCTCCGCCTTCTCAAAGCAGCTCGAGGAATGGCTGCGTGAAACGCCGGGGCTCCAGGGGGACGTCAAGAACTACGTGCTCAACTGGATCAAGGAAGGTCTGCTGGACTGGGACATCACGAGGGACATCTCGTGGGGGGTGCCGGTGCCTCTCAAGGAGGCGAAGGGAAAGGTCCTCTACGGCTGGTTTGACAACCATTTGTGCTACATCTCGACCGCCCTCAAGTGCGTGAGGAAGACCGGAGAGGATGGGAAGAGCTACTGGAATGGGTCTAAGCTCTATCACTTCATCGGGAAGGACATCGTATACCACCACTACCTATTCCTCCCTAGCATGAGGATGGGGGAGGGAGAGTACAAGCTCCCCGACTACATACCCACCAGAGGGCATCTGCTCCTCCTTGGCAGGAAGGTCTCGAGGAGCAAGCACTGGATGATAACCGTAAGGGAATTCCTAGAACACTTCCCACCCGACTACCTTCGGTTCTATCTGACCAGAATAACGCCGCTGAGCCAGTCGGATTCGAACTTCGACCTGAAGGAGTTTGGAGACAAGATTAACAACGAACTAGTCGCCAGCGTCGGGAACTTCGTCTACAGGGCGCTCTCCTTCGTGCAGACAAGGCATGGAGGCGTCGTACCGGCCGCGGGGCCTAGGGGACCCGACGAGGACGAAGTGCTCGGAGAGCTGGAGCAAGCGGGGAGGGATACGGGAGAGCTGATCGAGCAGGGAAACTACGACAGGGCTCTCAGAAGGGTGCTCGACTTCTCGGCGAGCTGTAACCAGTACTTCCAGAAGAAGGCGCCGTGGGAGAACAAGCCAGACGAACCCACAGCGCTGTACTATTCGTGCAACCTCGTCGCCGGGCTGGCCACCCTCATCAGCCCCTTCCTCCCATTCAGCTCCAGTGAGATGTGGGGACAGCTGGGGTTCCAGGGCCCACCGGATGACCTGACTTGGGACTCGGCCTCCACGATGAGGATCGAGGCGGGGATGAAAGTCCCTGAGCCGAAGCCCATCTTCAGGAAGGTCGAGGACATAGATCTTAGTAAGGTGCGCGTTATTCTGGGCTAGTCAGTCGCAGCACTGGAGGGCGTCGAGTCCCTCTGGGAGTGCGCAGTCCATTTCGTCGTCCAGAACTCTGTCCCCCAGCACTTTTGCGATAGGGTCGTAATCGTCGTATTTCGTCGACCCGAAACCCGACGCCAATAGGCTCACTTGAAGCTGCGCGGTGCCCGAATAGTCGACCCCGTATTCGACGTCCAGCCCCGGGTTGCCTGTTGCGGAGCCGACTCGGTCGACAACCAGACCCACGTCGGGAGCGGTGATGGTTGAGTCGCCGTTCATGCTGACCAAGGCGTTTGTCGCATCCTTCGGGTCTCCGAGCTTCCCAAGTGATACGACAGCGCCAGCGAGGGCATCTTCAGCCTTGTCTTCCGACCCGCTGCTCGATACACCGAGGAGAGAGTAGCCGTCGCGTAGCACCGCGCCGAGGAACTTGTTCAAACCCACGGGGCGGGACCCTTCGGCGGCCCTCGAAAGAAGCGATCCCAGCGCCTTGACCGCCGCCTTGTTGGCCGTGTCATAAACGTCCGCCAGTGTCGTGTCTTCGGAAGAAGAGCGGAGGAGAGTCTCATTGTCAATCACGACGACACCCCTGGCGGCTGCCCTCAGGCGCCTAAGAGAGACCCCTGCGTAAAATTTCGTCTTCTTTTCAAAATCGAAGGGCATGACGGCGATGCCCACCGCCGTTGCTCCACGTTCTTGGGCCATTGAGGCGACGACCGGAGCTAGTCCGCTCCCTGTGGCTCCTCCCAGACCTGCGACCACAAATACCACCCGGGAGCCGCTCATCGCCTCCCTGATCCTTGAGTGAAATCTCAGGGCCAGGCCGCGGACGATTGCCGGCGTGAGCTTCTGATCCACGGGGGATTCGATGTGTATCGTGTCCCTCGGTTCAACGGTGGAGAAATCTCCGTCGTCGCAGGAGACGTAGGCGAACCTGTCGACCAGAACCGTCTTCCTGCTTAGCAGCGAGACAATCTTGATTCCCGCGCTTCCTACTCCGATTGCGGTAACGTCAGCTCGATTATTGACAATCAATTCTAGGGCGCCAGGGTTGGTGGCGCCGAGCATAAACAAACCCATCACTCAATATTGTTGACGACAAAGTAGTTTTTGTTTACCCTGCGTCCGATGATATTGCCGGGGCTACTTTAGCGG
>Ga0187769_10000185_pt1 | contig 34230 bp, 33 predicted proteins | sample 0116_SJ02_MP02_1_FD_133140 | JGI IMG/M metagenome (GOLD analysis project Ga0187769, IMG submission 133140) | Tropical peat soil microbial communities from peatlands in Department of Meta, Colombia - 0116_SJ02_MP02_10_MG | ecosystem: Environmental > Terrestrial > Soil > Wetlands > Peat | place...
CCAGGCGCGCCGACGCGTGGCTAAAGGATCACCGGACGGGTCTCGGTCGGATACTCGGAGAGACCATGGACGGCAGTGACGAGCGCACAGCGTTCGACCGAGGCTCGGGGGGAGAAATAAACGGTCGAAGGAAGCGCGATGGTGCATCTGCAGATGCTCCACCGAGGGCACCTCCACGCGCTCAGTGAGGGGGCTGCTGGATACCCCACGCGGCGCTGTCGTGGCTCGCGGATGACGAGCGGATAAGCGACGAGGTCGCCCGCCAGCTCACGGACGACACGAACCAGGTGTTACTCAGCGCTGTAGTGGTCTGGGAGGTCGCGATCAAGCGCTCGCTGGGGACGCTCGACGCTCCGACCGGTCTAGCCCCTACGCTGATGCCGCCGGCGCCCAACCGCTGCTGGTGACGCTGGACCACGCGGCAGCCGAGACACTCCCCTGGCATCACCGCGACCCGTTCGATCGCCTGCTTGTAGCCCGGGCGCAGACCGATCGTCTCGCAAGACGAATCACTCATTTACTACGGGGTTTCGCTCGTCTGGTGGCGGACGGAACGCGACCGCTGTCGATGGAGGCCGCGGAGACACGAAGGACCCAATTCACGCAGGAACCTCCTGGCTCGTCGTATGGCATCTCCCCCGCGCGGTAGGCTCGTGCCGTGGCATCCCCGCCAGATGTCGTCAACCCGGCCGACGTACTGGGTGCCCCACCGGTGGATCGGTATGCGCTCCTCGAGTTCGCCGTCGAGTGGCATGACCTGGCAGGGATCGACGCCCAGCTCGCGGCCGCGCTGCGGTTGTTCGTCATCACTCGTGACCCACTCGACTGGCTACCTGACCGCGGCACGGCGTGGGCCACGTCGAACGGGGATGGCGATAACGGTCAGTTGGAGTTGCCCATTTACGTCACGCTCGACGAGGTCCAGCGTCGTCTGACGGTGGCCCACGGCGATGTCGCCGCGGCCCTCGGCCCGCTCTGCGACACCGCATTGCTGGGGGCGATGCGGTGCCAGGGCGTCATCCTCGCCGGTGCTTACCCTGAGCTCGCCTTCCGGGGGGAGGTCCCCTCTCTCCTCGTATCGCCGGGCGAACAACGTCGGCGCGAGGCTCCGACCATAACCGTGGCCGACGCCGGCTGGGAGCCGATGGGTCTAGGCGCCATACAGGACCTCGTACAAGCGGCCTTCGGTCCGGTTGATCTGGATCGCTCCGCGGTGCGCCTCCGATCGACCAACGCGCCTCGCGCCGGCTGCCCGGCCTGCGCAGGCATCAGGTTCGGATTCCCGGGGGATCTCGCGGAGGCTCAACTCGCCATGTGCGAGACGCACCGCGCAGCGGCTGAACGCATCACTCAGGCGCGGATCGCGCGCGCCCGCACGAGCAATCCGGCTGGGTGGCGCGCGATCGGGAAGGGCTCGGCAAGGATCAGCGGCACCGCCGAGCCCGTCGGCTCGCCGATGCCGGAACGGCGACACGCCGCCGTAGGCCGGAACGATCCGTGTCCATGCGGGAGCGGGCGCAAATACAAGCAGTGCTGCGGCGCGTAAGCGGCCACAGGAGCCGGCAAGCGGTCAACTGATACCGCTGCGAGCATTCCAGCCGGCCACGAACGTATTGAGCGCGTCGGCATCCTCGAGATCGATCCCGGCGTCCTGAGCCACGCTCAAGAACTGCTTGGCCTGGACCCGCCGCGGCGAGGACGAGGCCTTCTCCCACAAACAACGCCGAAGTTGAGTCACGCAGCCGCTATGCGATGACAGCGGCGAACTCACGCTCGAGTTCACCGTCCTCGATCCGCTGAAAACAGAGCAGCAGCTCTTCGTCGAGCACTGCGGCGATCCGGCGCAGGGTGGTGAGCTGTGGCATGTGCGTCCCGTTCTCGAGGCGGGAGATAGCGGTGTGCGAGGTGCCGGCCGCGTCGGCGACCTGCTCCTGAGTAAGGCCAAGCTCGAAGCGTCGCTCGCGCAGGTGGGCCGCGATCGGATTGGTCCTACGAAGCTCGCGGATCCGGGCGTACTCGTCGCGGGCATTGCGATACGCGCGGCTGCGACGGGCACGGCTCGCTATCGCCCGCTCGGCAGACTGTCCGACGGGGCTGTGAGCATCGGGTTTCATCGCAGGTTCAACTTATCAAACTCGATAAGTTGCGGGCAACCTGAGCCCGTGGTCACCGCTCAAGCCCTCGCCGGGATGGCGCATCATGCCCCGCCGCGCGGGGGCGCTCGTGCGGCTCGGCGTCCATTCTGGCCTTGAAGTCGGCGAACCGCTGCTGGGCGATCCCCTTGTCGGCAGCGGCGATCGCGCCGGTGTTCTTCTCGAGGGCATGGAGCAGGACGACGAGGTTGCCGGAGCGCTGGTACAGAAGGCGGTATCTCGTGTTCGCGAATCGAACCCGTAGCTCGCGTAGTCCGCCCTCGATCTGCGAGGTGATCGGAAACTCGGGAGGGGGATCGCCGGCGCGACGGCCGTTGACGTGCTCCTCTACAAACTCGTCGATCTTCGCCACGGCTGCCGGCTTCGCCGCCAGGAGCGCGTCGAGCCAGTCATTGACCGGCTCGCGCCCCTGAGAGTCCCGGTAGTAGACCGCCTGCGTCCTCCCTCGATGGCCCATACGCGACGCGATTTGATTTGCGTCCGATGGTCGCTTCGCCGGAGGCATCGCCGGGAAGTTGCGCCGTCTTCCGGTCGACATCAGAGGGGTGACAGAGGGAGCTATCGGCGTTCTGCCGCATCAGCCCGCACGAGCCGGACGGTCTGTAGCGGGCTCATCGATGTCGATGACCACCACCGTCTTCGTCTCCTCGAAGAAGAGTCTGATGCAGGTGAAGCCGTACTCGACGTAGTCCGGTTGGGGGAGGCCGCTGTCCTCGAGCAGGTCCCGCATCCGCTTCTCGGCCTCGATCTTTTGGAGCAAGGTTGCCATGTCGCCAGCATGGTCCGGCGCCCTGCAACGGATCAAGACGCATTCGTGCCAACCCTGTTCCAACTCTCACGCACGAGGATCACGAGAACTTGGCGAAACTCGGTGCGTCGCGCCCCTCGACGGCTCGCGTCAACCGTGGTCAAACGCGCCCCGGCCCTTAACGGGGAAGACCTCCGATCTCTCGGAGGTCTCGATTACCAGCTCTTTCTCGGTCCGGCTCGGTTCGTTTGCTCTCAGTTTGACGAGCGGCATGCTGGCGCCGGCCCGACTCGTCGCCTCGCCAGCGACTCTGGCACACGGCTGGGCCGTCCTGGGCTCTCAACAGCTGCCGGGCGGCCGGCGTCGTTCACGGCAGCCAGCGCACCTGGTTCGCCAGCGCGCGTGGATCCACGTTCGCGTCCATGATTGCTCGCAGGATCCGCACGTAGAGACCGATGGTGCCCTTGTGGCGAGGCATGCTGGCGTCGGACGTGAGGAGAAGACCGCAGTGGTCCCTTCCGGACGTCGCCCAGCGACCGACGATTGGCATGTAGTCGCGTGCGTTGTTCGTCAGCAGAGTTCGGTCGTCGGACGACGCGAGCTCGAGCAGGGTTTCGTCGTCGATGCCCCGAATCCGAAGCTCCGAAACGGTCACTGCGTCATAGCCGGCCATACGCAGCTCGGTGGCGATTTCGTTGGCGTAGTGCTCGTCGAGCAGGAGCTTCACCCGAGCACCCGCCGCGAGCGCTCCCAGCGCTCGCGCTCGCGAAGCTCGAACTCGAGCTCGTCAGCGCGATCCTCATCGACCTCTTCCTTGAAGTCCGCGTAGTAGTCGACGGCCGCCTGGACATGGTGCTCCGGGAGCGCGAGGTATTGGGCAGCCTCATGCACGGAGTTGCCACTTCCGCGCACCGTGTCGATGATCTGCCAGACGTAGAGCCGCGTTCCGACGAGTGCAGGGCGTCGGCGGCCTGAACCTCCGGTGCGAAAGACGATGAGCGGGTGGCGCTCGGTGTGCAGCCCCTCGTCCAGAAGTCGCTCCGCCAGGCTGTTGCGCGACTCCGAGAGCTCGCGCGCACGGTCGTCCAACAGCTTCGTGGTTCGCTCCGACAAACGGAAGGACCGCTGCAGGGACGCACCAGCCCGGCCTGACTTTCGACCTTCTTCACTCATGTGTAACCCAGTGTATCACGGTGGGTTACACAGCCGCAACGGCGCATTCACGACAGGCACTGAACCGAACATTGACCGCCTGCTCGCCGACCCATCCGTTCCGTCCGGACCGATTGCGATGCTGCTGAGAATGGGCGAGGTGTCGGATCAGCCGTCGGAAGCTGGCTACGAAACGTTCGTCTCGCAGTGGCTTGCGCCGCTCGTGGCGGTCCTGCTGCGCGCGGTTCACGACCCGGCGCTTGCGTACGACTTGGCGACTGAGACGTTGGCGGCAGCTCACCTCCGGTGGGAGTCCGCGCCGTCGGGAGAGGAGGGCGTCGATTGGGTGCTGCGGCTCGCCGCCGGGGTGCTTGACATCGCGGTGGCGCGGGGACGGGTGCCCACGACCGAGCGCCGTCGGGGCCTGCAGCCGAGACCCCGCAGGCTGACGGTCGCCGAGCAGCAGGAGATCATGGCGCTCGCCGAGCAGCACATCGACATACCTGTCGCGGCCCGCGACGCCGCTGATGCGCTCGCCCGCATGGCGCCACCGCCCCACGCCCTCGCCCGGCTGGACCGCTCGGATCTGGTCGAAGCCGAGCCGCTCCGAGACCACCGGCCCGTGGTCGACCGAAAACCGCGGCACCGCAGCGGCCACGATGACACCTGAACTGTCACCAGCGCTCGTCCGCTCAGCCCTCGAGCTCGCGGGGGCGACGGGCCCCGCGCAACAGTTAGGTCCGCGGACGCACCCGCCGACGACTCCCCCCGCCAACGAGCGCCTCGGTGCCCACCCGGTGCTCCGCTACGCCGTCGTCGACGAAGCCGAAACGTACAGGCGAATCATGCGCGTGCTGTATCTCGAACATCAGTCGTTCGGCCTCCGCCTACGGCCGGCGCAGGTTGCCGACCGGCTACGGGACCGCTACGCCCTGACCCTCGACCAGGAGCTGCTGGAGGACCGCCTGACACGCCTCGACAACTGGGGCGCGGTCGAGAAGGACCACGACGCCAGCCTGGCGTCGACGGCCGCCGAGTGGCGGCGCAACCGCTACACGTACGACGTCACCCCCGCGGGTCGGCTGACCGAGGAGCTGCTCGCGCAACTCGACACGCTCGGGGAAGAGATCGGCCGGCTCGACACGGCCCGCCTACCGGCGATCCGGGACGCGCTCGCCAACCTCGCCCGCGAGCTCGACAAAGACGCCCCCAACGGCACCGGCCTCCGAGCGCTGTTCGAGCGGCTGCTGGCCGAGGTCGAGGCGCTGCACGCGGGCGCGCTGGCGTTCATGCGCTCCCTGGGTGACCTGATGCGGGCGGTCGAGCGGGTGGGCGAGGATGAGTTCGAGCGCGGCAAGGGAGCGCTCCTCGAACACCTCCAGGGCTTTCGCAAGAGCCGGATGGGGCACTCGGCCGAGATCCTGGCGTTGATCGAGCGAATCGAGCAGCACGGTCCCGACCAGCTCGTCGGCACGATCGTCGCCGCCGAGGTGTTCGTCGCGCTCCCGGGCGGCGCCACGGTCGAGGACCAGCGCGTCCGCCGGCGCGCCGAGCTGCTCGAACGCTGGTCCGGGCTGCGCGCGTGGTTCGTCGGCGACCAGGAGAGCGGCTCGCCCTGGCGCACGCTGAACGATCAGGTCCTCGACGCGATCCGGGCTGTGCTCGCGATCGCCGAGCGGCTGATCGAGCGCCATTCCCAGCGGATCGATCGCGCCGCTGTGCTTCTTCATCTCGCCGCACACGTGGCCGCCGCGCCAGCCGGAGAGCCCACTGCTTGGCTTCGCGCCGCCTTCGGCATCCGGAGCCCCCGCCACGTCGGAGTCCCGCACAGCGATGACCAGCAGCTGATGGATCGTGGCCGCGTCTCGTGGCTCGAGGCGCCGCCCGCGCCGGTGGTGGCGCATCTGCGCACGCCCGGCGTACGGGCCCCCGGCACGGGGCGCGGCGCCCAGATCAGAGACCTGTCGGAGGGGCGTCGGCGCTTCGAGGAGCGACGGCGTGCCGAGCACCGTGAGCTGGCCGAGCTGCTCGCGCGGCTGTCCACCCACGGTCCGATCAAGCTCTCCTCGGTCGCGCGGGTGAACCGGAGCGAGTTCCGCCACCTGCTGGCGTGGATCGGCCGCGCGTACGAGTCACCGGTCGGCGCCGACGGCAGACGTCGTGCCAGCTCCACCGACGGCAGGGCGACGATCGCGCTCCGCGAACCAACCGATCCACGCCGCGAGCGCACCAAGCTGAGCGCTCCGCACGGCACGCTCGACCTGCCCGATTTCGAGCTCGAGGTGCTGACACGATGACCGGTCTGCGAGAACTCGACGACCGCGAGGAGCGCACGCGAGCCCTGCGAGCCCTTCTCGCCGCCCCGTTCGTCGGAGCGGACGAGCCGGCTTACGCCCTGGTCCGCCGACATGAACGCGAGCTCGCCAGCACCCTCCAGGTGACCTACGGCTACCAGCTCGAGATCGGCAGCACGGCCGCCCGGGCCTCCGGCCTCCCCACGCCGGACGGGCTGCGCCGTCCGCTCCGGATCACGCCGGCGTCGGTCAGCGGCCGCAAGCGCGCGCCGGACGAATGGGCCGCGCTCAGCGACCGCGCCTGCGTGCTCGTGCTGCTGACCCTGGTCGCGCTAGAGCGCGGCGCCGCCCAGACTGCCATCGCCGAGCTCGCCCAGGAGGTCGAGCGCGCGGGCGCCGACGTCGAGCCGCCGATCACCGTCGACTTCCGGCAGCGGAGCGAACGGATGGCGTTCGCCGACGGCCTGGACCTGCTGTGCGCGTGGACCGTCATCGAGCACACCTCGGGATCCCACGAGAGCTACTCGCGGCGCGAGCAGGGCGACGACGAGGCGCTGTTCACGGTCGACCGGCGGCGCCTCGCGCTGCTGCTGCGAGACCCGAACGCGGCGCTCGAGGCAACCACGCTGGACGAACTCGTCGACGAGAGCGGACGGTACTCGCCCACTCCGGAGGGCGAAAACCGCGCCCGTGCCGAGCGCCTCGCCCGGCGGCTAACCGACGATCCAGCGCTTCTGCTCGCCGACCTCGACGCCGACGACCGCACCTACTTCCTCAACCAGCGCGCGCGGATCGAAGCTGCGGTGGCTGCCGCGACAGGCTACGAGGTCGAGCGTCGGGCCGAGGGCAGCGCGCTGATCGTCGACGACCGGGCGTTCACCGATCTACCGTTCCCGACGAACTCGACCCTCAAGCAGCTGGCGCTCCTGCTGTGTGACGCGCTCGCCGAGGCCGGCCCGGACGGCGAGCTGAGCTTCGAGGCGCTGCGCGACGCCGTCGCTGACCTGGTCGCCAAGCATCGTCACCACTGGGATCGCAATCCCCACGATCCCGACGAGGTGGCGGCGTTGACCGCAGCCGCCACCGACACCCTGCTCGCCTGCGACCTCGCTCGCCGCTCCGGACGAACCGGAGGGCTGCGGGCAACGCCGCTCGCCGCGCGTTTTCGCTCGCCGACGCTCCACGCCACGGGGGGCCGGGAATGAGCCCCGGCTCGACGCGCTGGCGGCCGCGGCGTGCCGGCATCATCAACCTGTACGAGTACGCCAACCAGGCGTTCGACTTCGCCGGAGGCCGGCTTCTGCTGCGCGGTCATAACACCTCGGGCAAGACCAAGGCGCTCGAGCTCCTCCTGCCGTTCTGCCTCGACGGCGACATCAGCCCGAAGAAGCTCGACCCGTTCGGCGCCGGCTACAAGGACATGAGGTGGAACCTCATCGGCTGCACCGGCGACCTCAAGCGCGTGGGTTACGCCTGGCTCGAGTTCGAACAGGTCGGCGCGCCCGGGACCGCGCAGCGGCTCACCGTCGGAGTCGGCATGCGCTACGCCAAAGACCAGGCGGACGTCACCCGTTGGTACTTCGTCGCCCGGAACCGCGGCGTCGGATCCGATCTGTCGCTGCTGCAAGGACGCGACCCGATCAGCAGGGCTGAGCTCGCCGCCGCGCTCGGCGACGACGGCGAGGTCCTAGACGCCGCCCGCGACTACCGCAGCCGGCTCAACGACCTCATGTTCGGCTTCGGCGGCGAGGAGCAGTACCAGACGATGCTGCGCCTGATGCGCGATCTTCGCCGGCCCCACCTCTCCAAGACGCTCGACCCCGAGCGCGTCGCCGCCCAGCTCACGATCGGTTTGCCCGAGGTCGACGAGGCGCTGATGCGAAAACTGGCCGGCGGACTGGAGCAGCTTGAGACGCTCGAGCGCGGGCTGGCTCGGCTCCGCGACGTGCGCGAGCGCGTGCGCCGCTTCCACCAAAGGACCTACAGCGCCTACGCGCGCGCTGCCGTGCGCGAGCGCGCCGAGGCGCTCCGCCAGGCGAACACCGCAGTCGAGGGCGCGGCCGACCGGCTGCGCGCGGCCGCGGCCGACCTCGCGACGGAGCGCGAGCGGGCTGAGCGGGCGACCGAACAGCGAGACGCTGCCCAAATACGGTTGGATTCCCTGACCGCCGAAGAGCACGCGCTGGTCACCTCGGCTGCCTGGTCCTCGGTGGCCGAGGTCGAGACGCTGCGCGAGCTGGCCCAGACTCAGGCCCGGGCGGCGACCGCGGCCCGCCGGCACGCCGACGATGTCGCCGCGGCGGCCGGCGTGCTCGAGGCCGAACTGATCACCGCGCGGGCGGCAACCGCCGAGCGCCAAAACCGGGCGAGCGAGGAACTTGATTCGCTGCTCGCGCTGGCCGCCGAGGCCGGGCTCGAACGTCGGGCGGCGACGCTCGCCGACCAGTTGCGCACCGGCGCCCTCGCCGCGGACACCTGGAGCCCGTTGCTGCGCGAGCTGGCCACCGACTGGCGCGACGTGCTCCACCGCCACCGCGAGCTCATACGCGAGCTGCGACAGGCCGCCGGCGAAGCCGAGCGGGCTCGCGCCGGCGAGCGCGAGGCGAGCGCGCGCCTGGAGGAGGCGGCGGCGAGGCGGGCCGCCTGCGAGCAGCAGCTGGACGAGGCTCGCGCCGCGCTCGGCACCGCGTTCGAAAGCTGGCGATCGGCACTCGAGCAGCTGGAGTTGGACGAACCCGCCGCGGCGGCGGCGCTCGAGTTGGCGCACGAGGGCTCCTCGCCACTGCCCGCGCTCGCGCGGTCGGCGGATCGGCGCCGCGCCTCGCTTTCCGACGAGCGCTCCGCGCACGCGGCGGCTCGCGAGACGGCCACCACCGCGGTCGCGGCCATCGAGGAGGAGATCGACCGGCTCGCGGGCGCCCATGACGACGGGCCCCGGCCGCCGGAGTGGCTGCGGGCCGAAAGGGTCCAGCGCGCCGGCGCGCCGCTCTGGAGGCTCATCGACTTCCGCGCCGAGGTACCGGCCGATGAGCGGTCGTCGCTCGAGGCCGGTCTCGAGGCGGCCGGTCTGCTTGACGCGTGGGTCACGCCGAGCGGCGGCGTCGAGGACCCCGCGTTGGCCGATGTGGTGTTCGCGGACGCCTCGCCGACAGACAGCCGCTCTCTGCTCGACGTTTTGGAGCCCGTTCCGGATCAGCCGGTGGCGGTCGAGGTGGTCGCGCGCCTGCTGTCCGGCCTCGGTCTCGGCGAGCACGAGACGGGACCCTGGGTCGGCGTCGATGGGAGCTTTGCCCTTGGGCCGCTGCGCGGTCGCGGGACCAAGGACCAGGCCGAGCACATCGGCGCCGCCGCGCGCGAGGCGCGGCGGGCGGCCCGGATCGCGCAGCTGCGCGAACGAATTGCCGCCCTCGAGAGCGAGATCGCCGACCACGAAGCCCGTATCGCCGACGTCGACCGCCGGCGTCGGGCGCTCGAAGCCGAGCTGCAGGCGCTGCCGCCGGTCGGCGCGGTCCGATCCGCCCTCGATGCCGGCCGCGTCTCGAGCGCGCTCGAATCGGAGGCCGAGCGCGCTCACGAGCGCGCCGCGGGCGCGGCTCGGTCGGCGGCTGACGCCGAGCTGGCCGCGGCCGCGGCGGGGCGCGAGCATGCCGTCGCTCATGGCCTGTCCCCGGGGCTCGACGAACCGGCCGTCGACGCGTTGCGCGATGCCACCGCTCAGCTCACCGGGGCCTGCGGCGCGGTGGCGCACGCCTGGACGATCGCCGAGCGCGAGGCGCAGGCGGCGGACGCGGTCGCCGCGCGGCTGTCGAAGACCCAGGAAACCGCCTCCGAGCACGCGAAGCGGGCGCGGGACGAGGAGGCCGAGGCGGGCCGTCTGGTTGCCGAGCACGCCGCCCGCGAGCAGGCGCTCGGCGCAACCGGACTCGAGCTGCGCCGCCGCCATGAGCGGGTGGTGACAGGCCTCAAGATCACGCGCGACGAGCTCAGGCACGCGAGCGAGACCGCCCAGGATGCCGCGGTCGCGGTCGTCGGGCTCGAGCACGACGAGCGGGCGCGCCACGAGGAGCACGAAGCCGCGCGCGAACGGCGCGAGCGTGCGGGCGTCTCCTTCCGTCAGCTCGCCCAGGCGGGAATCCTGGAGCTCGTCCTGCGGGACGCCTCGCCCTCCGATTCCGACCAGGCCTCCGGTTGGACCTTCAGCCGGGCGCTCGAGGTCGCGCGCGCCCTGCCGCCGGAGCTGCTGTCGGTCCGCAGCACCTCCGGCGAGCTCGGGGTCGAGGTGCAGCGGGGGGTGCAGCTGCTCGACCGTGAGCTGGCGGACTCCGACATGGGCGCCTACGCGAGTCGCGGCAAGGACGACCTGCTGCTCGTCCACGTCACCGAGAGCGGCGGTGAGCAGACGCTCGGACAGAGCCTGAACACTCTGGAGGCCGAGATAGCCGACCGCGAGCAGATCCTCACCGCCGAGGAGCGCCGCGTGTTCAGCGATGCGCTGGTGGAGGAGATCGCCGACCATCTGCGCTACCGGATCCACGAAGTGCGCGGTCGCATCGATCGCATGAACGCCGTGCTGCGGCGCAGCCCGACGGCCGCCGGTAAGACGGTCGAGCTCGAGTGGGAGGCGCTCGAGGACGACGCCGGCGCCCAGCGCGCTGCTCTAGCCCGGCTGCGCCGGGACGTCCGGCACCTCGGGGAGGGCGACCGCGCCGAGTTGGTCGGGTTCTTCCGCAGCAGGATCGAGTCCGCGCGGCGCGACCATACCTTCGGTGCCGAGCCCAAGCCGATGGCCGAGACCCTGATGGAAGCGTTCGACTACCGCACGTGGTTCGCGTTCGCGCTCCACGAGCGGACCGGTTCCAACCGCGTCCGGCTGACCAAGCGCCGCCACGCCGTTGGGTCGGGCGGCGAGCAGTCGGTGCTGATCCATCTGCCTCTGTTCGCGGCGGCGGCCGCCCTGTACGGAGACTCGGAGGCACCGCGGTTGATCATGCTCGACGAGGCCCTATCAGGCATCGACGACGAGACGCGCGAGCGGGTGCTCGAGGCGACCGTCGCCTTCGACCTGGACGTGGTGATGACCTCACATGAGCTGTGGGGCACGTACCGTTCGGTGCCACAGCTCGCGATCTACCAGCTCCACCGCGAGAACGGCACGTTCGGGGTGCACGCGATCCCGTTCCTGTGGGACGGGGAGGTGCTGCGGGAGCTGGAGCAGGACGAGCAGCTGGTTTGAGCGCGGCCACCGCTGACCCGGCGCTCGAACGCGCGATCCTTACGGCGCGGGATAAGCGCGAGCAACGCGGCGCCGGCGGTGACGGCCGGCTGGTGGTTGCGGACCTGACCGCGGAGGAGGCGCTTGCGCTCGACGGTCTCCTGTTTACATCTCGACGTAAGCCGGTCCTGCCCGGCACGACCCTGCGCGTCGCGCTGTCCCAGTTCGAAGCCGCGCTGAGAGCGTGCCGGATCGATCCCCGGGCGGAATACGAACGGGTCGGCGGACGGTCGCTTCGCGATCTCCCGGCCGAGCGCGCCGCGCAGCACGAACGCCGCAGCGAGTTCCGCTCATGGCTGACGTCGCATCCGGCGGTCGTCGCGCGGCCGGCGGTAGCCGAATGGTTCGAGCAGGCGGTGCGACAGGGTCGCGTGCACGAGGCGATGCGTCCGTTGGTCGAGCAGGCGCTGCGGGTTCTGGACGCTCTTCCGGGCGAGCGGACGGTCCAGCGTGGCGTGCTCGCGGCGTGGATCCTAGGCGGGGAGCCGCACGCGCTCGACGTCGGGACGCCGCTGCACGGGTTGACGATCTCGCTCCTCGCGGCAGCAGTCGGACTGGGAGACGAGGCCTCGGCGCGCGAGGTGTGGGCGGCATGGAATGTGCTCGTCGATCCGATCTCGTCGAACGTGGCCGCACTCAACCTGCCACTGATCGGGGATGGACCAGCAGCGGTCATTGCTCGCGCGTTGCGCGGGACACACGTGGTCTTGACCTACGGCCAGCTATCCGTCGCCGAACTACGGTGGCCGCCCGGCGTGCCCTGCTTCAGCTGCGAGAACCCGTCGGTGCTGATCGCCGCAGAGCGGCGTCTGGGCGCGGCCTGCCCACCGCTCGTGTGCACGGCAGGGCGGCCATCGGACGCGGTGCGGCTCCTATTTTCGATCGTGCATCGCGCCGGTGTCCGGCTGCAACACCACGGCGACTTCGACGAAGCCGGGGTTCAAATCTTCCGGGATCTCGAGGATTGCTACGCCGCGGTCCCGTGGCGGTTCAGTGTGGAGGCGCTACGCAAGGCGCTCGGGCAAACCCCCGCGCTGGCCGACATCTTCGAGGACGTGGTTCGGCGACTATCCTGCTCCGTCCCCGAGGAGATGGTGATCGAGGACCTGGTCACCGACCTGCGAAGCGCCGGCCGATGAGCGAGCGCAAGAATCCCAACTCCATTCCGCCGGACCTACAGATCTGGATCGACGTCCGCCGGCGGCACCACCTGTCGCACGCACACGTCCAGATGGCCCGCGAGCTCGGCATGAATCCGAAGAAGATGGGCAAGATCGACAACCACAGGCAGGAGCCGTGGAAGGCACCGCTGCCGATCTTCATCGAGGACCTCTACCACAAGCGTTTTGGTCGCGAACGTCCGGACGCGGTCGTCACGATCGAGCAACGCGCCCGGCAGATCGCGGAGAAGAAAGCGGCTCGACGCGCCGCAAAGGCCGCGCGCCGAGCGGAGAATGGCGGAACGTGATCCCGAGGGCCGGCTTCTCGCGCAGGCACGCCCAGCACACAGCATGACTCAGTCGGATTCGGTTCGGGACGCCGCTCGTCGTAACGCCGCTCGCAGTGCCCTCCTCTTCTCCGGTATCGGCTGGCTGCCCTCCCATGACCGAACACAGCCTTGATTGCAGTGTATGGATCGACCTCGCAATACAGGTGACCGGATCGAGGTCAACGCGAACCTTGAGAGGAGCGACCGTCGTCAGAGCGCGGTCAGAAGCTCTACATCCCGGCCACCCAGGGCGCGGACACCCCCGTCAAACGTGACGACCTGGACCGCGTGCCGGCGGGCGAGCGCTAGCAAATGCGCATCATTCACCTGTCGATGACCGACCAACGACGGGACGTCATCGTCCGTCATCGATACGTCGTCGACCAGGAAACGGTGGTTGCCGATAGCGCGCATCAATGCCAACACCCGGCGCGCCTCCTCGACGCCGATCGGGCTCGGCAAGACGGTCGGATTGGAGGAGACGCGGACGAAGCCGCTTTCGGTCAGGGGGCAGGTGGCCCAGCCGTCGGTGGCGTTTGCCGCGAACCAGCTACGCGTCGCGGCGTGGTGAACATGCGAATCCCATGCCAGCGCGACGAGCGCATTGACATCGAGCAGGCCCACGAAAGCTTCAGCCTTCTTCGAGTGCGCGGCGAACGATCTCCGGGGTGATCGGAGGCGTACCCTGCGGTACCCTGATCACCGGAAGGTCTCCCTCGGCTTCGACACGCGCCGGCGTGAGGCCGCGCCGAGCGAGCTCTGAGATCACCGAGCCGAGCGACCGGCGCTCGCCCGCCGCAAGCTCGCGTGCCGCAGCGACTACGTCGTCATCGATGTCCAGCGTCGTGCGCACAATCTGATGCTAGCGCATCACCGCATCAAATCCCTAAACGTGTCCCGCAAAAGAAGTCCCCCCATTGCCCCGCGCAAACGCCGCCCGGCGGCCCGCGTCAAACGCAGTCAAACGCAGTCAAACGACCGGACGCCCTTAACCGACGAAACCCCCGATCTCTCGGAGGCCTCGGTTTTCCAGCTCTTTCTCAGTAGCGGGGGCGGGATTCGAACCCGCGACCTTCGGGTTATGAGCCCGACGAGCTACCAGACTGCTCCACCCCGCGGCGGACACAGGATGATAGCAATCAGCCAAAGAAGCGACCAATAAATCGGCCCGAATCGACCGTGCCGATACGTACAAACAAGGAGGGTGAAGCTTGAAGGCTGTCCGCTTCATCGACCCGAACGGCGAGACCCGGGTCGGAAGACTTGACGACGCGATCATCACCGACGCCGGCGCAGCCGATCCGAAGGGATTCCTGCCGACCCTGACGGGATGGGTGGCGATCGAGAATGCCAATGGTCCCGCATACAAGGCGGCCGAGGTCCGCGTCCTCCACCCGGTGCAACCGGGAAAGATCCTCGCGATCGGGCTCAACTACCGCACGCACGCGGAGGAATCCGGCGTCAAGATCCCGTCGGTCCCGGTGGTGTTCGCGATCTGGCCCTCGTCGCTGATCGGCGACCGAGCCGAGATCGTCATCCCGCGAGAAGAGACGCGCCCCGACTACGAGGGCGAGCTCGCCGTCGTGATCGGCCAGCCCATCTATCGGGCCGACCGCGACGAGGCACGCGCCGCGGTCGGCGGGATCTCGGCCTTCAACGACGTCTCGGGCCGGCGCGCCCAGCTCGAGACGCCGCTCAAGCAATACACGCTCGGCAAGAGCTTCGACACGTTCTCGCCGATGGGTCCGTGCATCGCGTCGGCGGACGGCGTAGATCTCGAGGACATCGATCTCCGCACGACGCTGTCCGGCGAGGTCATGCAGGACGCCAACACGTCCGACCTGATCTTCTCCGTCGTGGACCTGATCGTCTACCTGTCGGCCGGCGTCACGCTCGAGCTCGGCGACGTGATCGCGACCGGTACCCCGGGCGGCGTGGGCCAATCGCGCGAGCCCGAGCGCTACCTCAAGGAAGGCGACACCGTCGAGGTGTACGTCGAGAGCGTGGGCACGCTCACGAACCCGGTCCGCGCCGAACGCTGAGCCGAGCGCAACTCACCAACGCCTAACCCGAGAGCTCATCGAGCACGGCGGCGCTGGCCGTCACCAGCTCGTCGACCTCCTCGTCGGAGATGATGAGCGGCGGCGAGAAGGCCACGCTGTTGGCGTACGCCAGCCCGCGCCCGATCACCCCTCGGGCCAGGAGTGCCTCGGTGAATGCCCCCTGATTCAAGGGCGCCGCGAGCCCGATCGCCTGCATCAAACCTTCGCCGCGGATCTCGGCAACGCCGGGATGCCCGGCCAGGCCATCCAATCCGGCCCGGAGCCGGGCGCCGGCCGCGGCCGCCCGCTCGGGCAGGCCCTCGGCCCGCAGGAGCTCGACGTTGGCCACCCCGGCGGCGCAGCACGTGGGATGCCCGCCGTACGTGCCGCCGTGGGTCAGGAGATAGGCCGGATCGGCCTCGAGCCAGGCGCGCAACCGCGGCCCGACGATCACGCCTCCCAACGGCAGGTAGCCGCTCGTCACCGCCTTGGCAAACGTGATCACGTCCGGCGTCACGTCGTAGTGGTGGGCGGCAAACCACGACCCGAGGCGCCCGAAGCCGGTGATCACCTCGTCGAATACGAGCAGTGCACCGCACTCGTCGCACAGCTCGCGCAGGGCACTCAGGTACCCCTCGGGCGGCGGGAAGACGCCGCCGGCGCCGATCACGGGCTCGGCCATGATCGCCGCGATCCGCTCGGGGCCGTAGTACGCGACGGCGTCGCGCATCGCGTCGACGCTGTCGCGGTCGACCTGGAAGAAGTCGGGCAACAGCGTCCCGAACGGATCCCGGTTGGCAGGCAGCCCGCCGGCCGAGGTGCCGCCCAGCATCACGCCGTGGTAGGCGTAGTGGCGGCTCAGGAACACCGAGCGCCCGCCGTCCCCCGCCGCCTTGTGGCCGGCGCGGACCAGCTTGATCGCCGAGTCGATCGCCTCCGAGCCGCCGCAGGTGAACAGCACCCGCGCGTCGGGAATCGGCTCGAGTTCGTCGACCAACAGCTCGGCCAGGCGATCCTCGGGGCGGTTGGTGAAGCGCGCGAACGTGTGGTAGGCCTCGAGCTCGCCGAGCTGCGCGGCGGCCGCGTCGATGATCTCGCGCCGGCCGTGACCGGCGGCGCAGTACCAGAGCGAGGCGGTGCCGTCGAGGTAGCTGCGCTCCTCGGCGTCCCAGACGCGGCACCCTTCGCCGCGCACGATCTCCAGGAACTGGTCGGCGGGACGGGCGGGGACGGCGAACGGGTGCAGTACCCGCGGAAGATTCATGGTCTCAGGCATGCTTCCTGAATACCGGGCGAGCAAACCCGGCGCAACCGCCGAGATGTCTAAGCCTGGGCGGGCGCGCCTGCCTGCGTCGCCTTGACCTCCTCGGCCTCGCGCAGCTTGAAGCGCTGCACCTTGCCGGTCGGCGTACGCGGCACGTCCTCGACGAACTCGATCACATGCGGGTATTCGTAGCGCCGGAGGTTCCCCTTGCACCACTGGCGCAGCTGCTCGGCGAGGGCATCGGGATCCTCCGGACGTTCCGCGCAGATCACGAACGCCTTGATGCGGCTGAGGTCCTCGATCTGCACGCCGACCACGGCCGCCTCGGATACCGCCGGGTGGCGGACCAGGCACGCCTCGACATCCGTCGGCGAAACCCACAGGCCGCCGACCTTGATCATGTCGTCCGAGCGACCCTGGTATACGAAGTGCCCATCGCCGTCGACTACGTAGCGGTCGCCGCTGTGGAACCACTCGCCGCGCATGCAGTAGCGCGTCTTCTCGCTCTGGTGCCAGTAGTAGGCCGCGCAGCTGTCCCCGCGCACCATCAGGTCCCCGGGCTCCCCGGGCTCCACATCGAGGCCGTGCTCGTCGACAAGCCGGAGCTCATACCCCGGGACCGGGCGCCCTGAGGTTCCCGGGGCGAGATCGGAAAGCGTGTTCGAGCAGTAGATGTGGAGCATCTCGGTCGAGCCAATGCCGTCCAGGATCGGCACGCCGGTCATCGCCTGCCAGCGCGCGAGCACGGCCGCCGGCAGGGCCTCGGCCGCCGACAGGCACGCCCGCACGCTCGAGAAGTCGACCTCTGCGCCGCCGGGCGCCTTGACCATCGCGGCGTACAGCGCCGGCACCGAGAAGAACAGCGTCGGACGGAAGCGCGCGACCGCCTCGAAGATCCGATCCGGGACCGAGCGGCCCTTTACCAGCCCAGCGCACGCCCCCACCGACAGGGGGAACGACAGCCCGTTGCCCAGACCGTAGGCGTGGAACAGCTTCGTCGTCGAATAGCAGATGTCGTCGGACGAGATGTCCAGAACACCGCGGGCGTAGCGCTCGACCGTGACGCCGATGTCGCCGTGCGAGTGGACGACACCCTTGGGCCGGCCGGTTGAGCCCGAGCTGTAGAGCCAAAACGCCATGTCCTCGCGGTGCGTGTCGAGCGGCGGGAGCAGCTCGGCGGTGTGAGCGACGTCGAACGAGGCGAAGCTCGTGTATGGCCCGGCGTCCCCATCGACCACGACCACGTGAAGGCCGGAGTGCGTGATCAGCACGGGCGCGAGTGCATCCAGGAGCGACGCCTCCACCACCAGCACCTTGGCGTAGCTGTCGTCGAGGTAGTACGCGTAGTTGTCCACCCGGTCCATCGGGTTGACGGGGACGGGCACGGCCCCGATCCGCATCGCACCGAGGAACACCGCCGGGAACGCCGGCGAGTCGTCGAGGATCATCAGGATCCGCTGCTCGCGCTCGATCCCGAGCATCGAGAGGTACGACACGACCGCGCCCGTCAGCCCCGCGAGCTCGCGATAGGTCACGACCCCGTCGGCCGTCAGCAGCGCCGGCTTGTCCGCCCGGCCGGCCTGCAACTGTGCGTCGAGCAGCGTGCTTGCGTTGAGTCTCTCCGCTCCGCTCACGGCTCGGCCGAGTCTAATCCCCACGGGTCCGCCGTTTCGGGCGAGTGTCGTGCTGCTCGTTCCAGGCAAGCATCCGGTTGGTCCAGTCGACCGCCTGGGACGGGGTGCGGGTGATGTGGAAGCCGCCCGGGTAGCGAACGAACTCCGTCTTCTTGCCGAGCAGGCGCAGGCCCGTATACAGCTCCTCCCCCTGGCCGATCGGCACTCGTATGTCGCCTTCCCAGTGGACGATGAGCACGGGCGTTTTCACCGCGGGCAGGTAGGAGAGCGGCGAGCGCAGCTCGTACTCGGCGCGCCGCGCCCAGGGAGTGCCGCCCAAGTTGAACGTGGCGAACTCGGGAATCTCGGTGGTCAGCGCCATGCTCGTCTGGTCGATGACCGCTGCGACCGCGGTGGCGGCGCGGAACCGATCGGTATGGCCGACGAGCCATCCGGTCATAAAGCCGCCGTAGGAGCCGCCGCTCACGAACATGCGCCCGCCGTCGGCGATGCCCCGCTGGATCAGGTCGTCACAGCAGGCGAGGATGTCCTGGCAGTCGGCTCCTCCCCAGTCGCCGGTACACGCGCGCGTGAACTCCTGGCCGTAGCTCGTGCTGCCGCGGGGATTGGGCAGGACGACCACGTAACCGGCCGCGGCGATCGCCTGGTGGAAGGCAAGCCAGCGGCCCGATGGCCACGCCGCGTGGGGGCCGCCGTGGATGTCGACGTGTACAGGCAGTCCATGCGCGCCGCCGGCCGGCAGGATCGTGAAGTACTCGACCTCGATCCCGTCGGGACGGACGACCGTCGACCGGTTGACCCGCCCGAGCTCGACCTCGGACAGGAAATCCGTGTTCAGGCCGGTGAGCGCAGTCGGCTCGGCACCCGAAACGGTGGTCGCGTACACCTCGCTCGGCCGGTCGGGCCACGACGCGGTGTAAGCGACCGCGCGCCGGCCGGGCCGCGCGGCGACGCCGTCGATCAGGATGTCGCCGCCGAGCACCTCGCGGCTCCGACGCTCCCCGACCCTGACCCGGTGCAGCTTGACCGAGCCGCGGTCGGACACCAGCATCAGCAGCTCCCGGTTCCCGATCCAGCTCACGGGCGCGGGCAGTCCGGCGAAGAGAACCGTCGGGCGGTCGAGGTCCGGCGCCAGCCTCTCAGGCGGCGCGCTGCCATCGGCAGGGACGGCGAACACGTAGGTGTCGGCGTTCCACTCGTCGCTGTCGGTCCCGGCGAAGGCGATCAACCGCCCATCGGGAGAGAAGCTCGGGAACTCACCGATGCCCTTGCCGATCGTCAGGCGCTGGGGCCGGCCGCCGCCAGCCGGCGTGACCCATATGTCGCCTCGGAATTGGCGGTCGTCTCGACGCGGATGGCGGTCGGACGCGAACGCAATCGAGGCGCCGTCGGGTGAGAACGCCGGGTCGTCGTGGTCGTACTCGCCCCGCGTGATCTGCTTCGCCGACCCGCCGGCGACGTCCACCAAAAACAAGTGGCGCCTGCCCTCTTGCCAGCCAACGCCGTCGAGCTTGGCCGCCAGGCCCCGCGGCACCACCGGCGCGTTGCGCTGGCGCGGACTCGCGCTCTCTCCGCGCTCGACAGCGCCGACCCGGCAGACGACGACGATCTGGCACGAGTCCGGGGACCAGGCAAGCTGGGTAACGGGCCCCGGCAGGTCGCCCAGACGCGCCGGCATCCCCCCGTCGAGCGGGGCCAGGCGCACGTGGGCATGCTCGGGCCGCTCATCGGTGACCGAGATGTAGGCGAGCCAGCGGCCATCGGGGGAGAAGCGCGGGCTCGTGTCGGCGGGACCTTCGGTGAATCGGCGCGCCGGCGCAGAGCCGTCGACGGGTGCCACCCAGATCGAGGAGCACAGCCGGTCGGCCTCCTCATCGGCGTCGGTGACCGCGAAGGCAACCCGCCGCCCGTCCGGCGACAGGTCGGGATCGCTCGCCGTTCGCAGCCGGAAGACATCGTCCGCGCGGAAGCGCCGTTTGGCCATGGTTCCCCTCCCAGCCCCTTTTTTCAGTTTGTTGCGATGGCCCCCACTGACCGGTTCTGGGCCGATCCTGGCCAAATCTACAGATTCCTGCGGTACCGGTTAGGGCAAAGCGATCATGACCCGGGGCGGACGAGTGGTCGCGGCCGACGCCTCGACGCGCCGGTCCGGCTTACCAAGCAGCAGCTGCAGGTCGAGGATCCGCCGCTCGGCGAAGCCCCCCTCGCAATAACTCAGGTACAGCGTCCACAGCCTGCGGAAGCGCTCGTCGTAGCCGAGGTCCTCGAGCTCCGCGGCATGCTCGGCGAACCGCCGCCGCCAGCATCGGAGCGTCTCGACATAGTGCGGGGTGAGATCCTCCAGGTGCGCCAGCTGCATGTCGGTGCGGCGGGCGAGGCCGCGCACGATCACCTCGAGCGAGGGCAGGCACCCGCCCGGGAAGATCAGGGTGTTCATGAACGAGCGCGAGGCCTTTTCGACCTCGTAGGCGCGGTCGTCGATGACGATCGCCTGGAGCAGCATCGCGCCATCTCCGACGAGCAGCTCCGAGCACTTGCTCAGGAACGCACCGGTGTGGCGCCAGCCGACCGCCTCGATCATCTCGATCGAGACCAGCTTGTCGTAGCGGCCCGTGAGGTCGCGGTAATCCTCGAGGAGGACGGTAACCCGGTCCTCGACTCCGGCGCGCCGCACGGCCGCCGCCGCGTACTCGTGCTGCTCGCGCGAGATAGTGGTCGTGGTCACGCGGCAGTCGCGCGTCACGGCAGCGTGGACGGCGAGGGCGCCCCATCCCGTTCCGATCTCGAGCAGGTGGTCGCCCGGTCCCAGGTCGAGCTTCTCGCAGATCCGCTCGAGCTTGGCCAGCTGCGCCTCCTCGAGGGTCGTTGCCGGCTCCTCGAACAGCGCACATGAGTAGGTCATCGACGGGTCGAGCATCCGCGAGAAGAGATCGTTGCCGAGGTCGTAGTGGGCGGCGATGTCGCGCCGCCGGCGGCGGCGGGTACTCCGGGTGAGCCAGGCGCCGGCGCGTCGGAACGGCACGCGCACCGGTGCGAGACGAGCCCGGAGGCGGTCGAGGCGCGGCGCGTTGCGCGCCGCCAGCCGGACCAGGGCGACCAGGTCGGGGGAGTCCCACAGCCCGGCGGCGTAGGCGACGGCCAGACCGCGGCTGCCGGTGAGTCCCATCCGCCACATCCGCGCCGAGCGCACGACGATCGTGGCGGTGGGCGTCCCCGATCCGTAGATGCGCCGTTCTCCGTCCTCGACGAGGGTCAGGCTCCCCCGGACGATCCGGCGCAGGAACCATGACAGGAGGCACCGGCTGATCCGGTCGGTCACGCCGACCTCCGATGGTTGACGTGATGGGGGCGCGGGCCGGAGCCCGGATGCGGATACACCGTTGCCCCCGCGAGCTTCAAGCGAGCAGCGTGCGCGTAGATGAGGGCCAGCACGCGGCCACCGGCCAGTGGGTATCGGCGAGCCACCCGCGCCGCTGACCGCGCGGTCAGCTCGGTGCGCTGGAGCGCGAGCACCGCGTCGAAGTCGACCGAGTCACCGCGCCGGCTCTCGATGTGGACGCCGAGGCGCTCGGCGGGCATCCCGGCCCGGACGATGTAGCGGCGGTCCATCGGCATGAACGGCGAGACATGGAGCCCCTTCTCCATCTCCGCCCCCCGACCAGCCATCACGTACGCGTGGCGTTCGCCCCAGGGCGTGTTGGCCACCTCGGCGACGAGCGCGTCGACCCGCTCGCTGGCGCCATCAAAGCAGTAGTAGAAGCTCACCGGGTTGAAGCAGTGGCCGAACGAGCGCAGCTGGGCCAGCAGCCGGATTGGGCCTGCCGGACGCATCCCGAGCCCGGCCTGGACCTCGTCGCGCACGGCCGTCCCCAGGGGAACGGACCGATCGCCCAGGTAATCGCGGCGGCGAAAGCGCAGCGCGCCCGGCCGTCGCGACACGAGGCGCCCGCCGAGTAGGCGCGGTAGCTCGTCCAGGTCGAGGTAGAAGAGCGCGATCCGGTGCTCGAAGGAGCGCTGCGGCTCCCACCGGCGGTGGCGGACAGCCCCCTCGTAGATGCAGGACGCGACGCTCACAGCCGCGCCCCGAAGCGCTCGGCGACGCGGAGCGCGCTGCGCACGCCGTCCTCATGAAACCCCCAGCCCCAGTACGCCCCGCAGAGATGGACCCGGTGAGCGCTGCTGATGTGCTCGAAGCGCCTCTGGGCCTTCACCCCATCGGCGGTGTAGACCGGGTGCGCATACGTGATCCGGCGGATCACCCGAGCGGGATCGATCGCCTCCGAGCGGTTCAAGGTCACGCAGAACTCACGCTCGGCCCGCAGCGACTGGAGGCGGTTCATGTGGTAGGTCACGGTCGCCCGCGGGCTGGGCTCGGGCTGCCAGTGGTAGTTCCAGCTGGCCCAGGCCCGGCGGCGGCGGGGCAGCATGCGGACGTCCGTGTGCAGCACGGCCTCGTTGACCTGGTAGGGGATCGCCGCCAGGATCGCTCGTTCGGCGGAGCTGGCGTCCGAGAGGAGCGCGAGCGCCTGATCGGAGTGCGTGGCCAGCACGACCTGGTCGAAGCGCTCGGCGGTCGCCCCGCGCGGCGAGACCAGCACGCCGTCCTCGTCGCGCCGCACATCCTGGACCGGTGTGCGGAGCCGGATCCGATCCGCGAACGGCGCCGTGAGCGCGTCGACATAGCGTGCCGAGCCGCCGCTGATGACCCGCCAGCAGGGGCGATTGCGAAAGCCGAGCATGCCGTGGTGGTCGAAGAACTCGGCCAGGAAGCGCGCCGGGAAGCTCCACATCTGCCGGGGTTCGGCCGACCACACGGCCGCGACCTGGGGAACGATCAACCGCTCGATGAACGGCCGCGAGAAGCGCTGGCGCTCGAGCCATTCGCCCAGCGACGGTCCCGCCCAGAGGTCGTCCCCGCCACCCGCGAGCAGCCCCCGGGCCGCCCGGTTGAAACGCGCCAGGTCGGAGACCATCCGGTGAAACCACGGCGTGAGCAGGTGCCGGCGCTTGGCGAACAACCCGTTGGGCGAGGCGCCGGAGTACTCGAAGTCCCCGATGCCGTCGCTCACGCTGAAGCTCATCGTCGACGGCTGCCACGCCACGCCGAGTCGGGTGAGGAGCCGCTCGAAGGCCGGGTAGTTGCGGTCGTTGAAGACGATGAAGCCGGTGTCGACGTGGTGGGTCTCGTTCGGGGTGTCGACCACGATCGTGTGGGTGTGCCCGCCGGCGTAGTCGGCAGCCTCGAACACGGTGATCTCGTGCTCGCGGTGCAGCAGGTAAGCCACGACCAACCCCGAGACCCCGGCGCCGACGATGGCGATTCGCATCGACGAGAGTTTAGCGCAGATCGTATAGATAAAACTCCACATCTTGTTCGGGAATGCCTGCTGCGCTACGGTGCCGCCCGTGCCGTCGCCAGCACCGGAATCAGGCATGACGATGCGGGAGATGTCTGCTCGCAGCGGCGTGAGCGAAGCCACGCTGCGCATGTGGGAGCTCCGCCACGGGTTCCCAACGCCCCACCGGCGCGAGAGTGGACATCGCCGCTACTCGGAGCTCGACCTCGCGCGCGTCCGGGCGGTGGTCCGGGCGCGGGAGAGCGGGCTGTCGCTGCAGGCCGCGATCGAACTCGCCTGCAGCGAGGGCGACGCGCGGCCGCCTTCGGTGTACGCGACCCTGCGCGAACGCTTTCCCTCACTCGAACCCCAGCTCCTCGCCAAGCGCGGCCTGCTCGCGATGTCGCGGGCGATCGAGGACGAGTCGATGGCGCGGGCCGAGCGGCCGCTGCTGTTCGGCAGCTTCCAGCGCGAGCGCTTCTACCGGCAATCGGAGGATCGGTGGCGCGAGCTCGCGCGCACGGCGGAGCGCGCGATCGTGCTGGCCGATTTCCGGCGCGTGCGCCGGCCGCGGGGCGCGCCACTCGAGGTGCCGATCCGTGCCTCGGAGCCGGTGGCGCGCGAATGGGTGATCGTGTGCGAGTCGCCCGGCTTCGCGGCGTGCCTGGCCGGCTGGGAACGACCGCGCGAGACGGGCGGCGGGCGCGCCTTCGAGTCGCTATGGACCGTCGAAGCCGCGGCCGTGCGCCTCGCGGCACAGGTGTGCTGGCGGCTCGCCGCGGAGACGGCCCCGGGTCTGCTCGCCGACCTGCGCGAGCGCCTCTACGACGCGCCGGTCACGCGCGAGCACGAGCTGCGCTCGGCCCTGCAGCTCAGCACACGGATGGTCAGGTACGCGACCGCCTCATAGCCCGGCGATTCCGGCTCGCGCGAGCGCGCCCTCGCAGTAGCACCAGAGCGCCTCGCGATCGGCCGCCGAACCGGTCGGAGCGGCGAGGCGGTAATGGGTCGGACGAGGCCGACGGTCGTGCCAGAACCGACCCGTGTCCTCGAGCGGCTCGGGCGCGGCCCCGAGCCACACAATCGTGTCGGCGCCCTCCTCGGGGGTGCGGATGATCGGCCGCGCGATCGTGCGGAACGCTGGCATCCATCGCCTCACTCCCTCCGTGTCGGCCCAGCCCGGGTGCATCGCGTGCACGACCGCGCCCCGGTCGCGCAGCCGGGCGGCGAGCAGCTCGCTGATCACCACCTCCTCGCGCTTGGTCCGGGCATACAGCTTCTTCGGCGCGTACTCGGTCCGCTCCGACTCCCAGTCGCCCGCGGGAAGTGGCTGGGCGTACATACCCCCCGAGCTGACGTTGATGACCCGCGACGGCGCGCCTCGCGTCAGTGGCCCCACGAGCACGGCGGTGAGCGCCACCGGCGCCAGCACGTGCGTCGCGAACATCAGCTCGTGGCCGTCGGCCGAGGCGGTGCGCTCGTCGGGCATCACCCCGGCGTTGTTGACGAGCACGTCCACGCGCGGCTCGCCGGCGACGAACTGCTCGGCGAAGTCACGGATCGCTACCAGGCTGCTGACGTCGCAGCCTGCGGCGCGGACGTCACTGCCAGGCTCCGCCGCGAGGATCCGCGTCACCGCCTCGGCCGCGCGGCGCTCGTTTCGGGCCAGCGCGTACACCGTGGCGCCAAGGCCGACGAATCCGATGGCCGCCGCGAGGCCGAGCCCCGACGCTGCGCCGGTAACCACGACTACGGCGCCGTCCATTCGCGGCGGGTCGGCGGGCCATCCGGGCAGGCGCCGGCGTGCTTTGAGTCCCACGCTTCCGTACCCGAGAACGATGCTGCGGTCGAGCAGCGTATCGATCATGCTGTATAGATAATAATTGACACCATGTTTGCATCCGCGGTATTCGCCCAGTGAAACGGTTGCCGGCATGACGAAGCTTCTCTGGCTGCGCCGCGACCTGCGGATCCACGACCACCCGGCGCTCGAGGCCGCCCGCCACCGCGCCGACCACCTGGTGCCGGTGTTCTGCTTCGACGACCGGCTGCTCCACGGCCGCCACGCGTCCGGCCCCCGCGCGCAGTTCCTGCTCGAGTGCCTGGCCGATCTCGACCAATCGCTCCGGGCCCGCGGCAGCCGTCTCGTCGTTCGCCGCGGCCCGCCGGAGATCGAGATCCCCAAGCTGGCATCGCAGACCGCCGCGGACAGCGTTCACTACACCGCCGACGTGAGCGCGTTCGCCCGCGACCGCGACGCCCGGGTCGCGGCCGCCCTGAAGCCAACCGGCGCCACCGTGCACGAGCACCCGGGACTGTTCGCGCTCGACGATCTGACCGCAATCCGCACCCAGGGCGGCGACCCCTACACCGTCTTCACTCCGTTTCACCGTGCGTGGACGGGGACGCCGCGCCGAGCAACACACGGCGCGCCCCGCCGACTCCCGCCCATCGCGAGCGGGCTCGACTCCGGCACGCTCCCGATGCTCAGCGATCTCGGCCTCCGTCAGGAGATCGACGAGCCGGCGCCGGGAGGCGAGCGCCACGCCCGCGAGGCGATGCGGGCGTTCGCGTCCGAGCACGCGGACGCCTACGCCGCGAACCGCGACCTGCTCGCCGAGCCGGGAACATCGCGCCTCTCCCCCCACCTGCATTTCGGGTGCCTATCCCCCCGCGAGCTCGAGGAGCGCGTCAGCAACGAAGCGTTTCGCCGGCAGCTGTGCTGGCGCGACTTCTACGCCCACGTCCTCCTGCACTTCCCTGGCAACGCGCACACCGAGCATCAGGCCCGCTACCGGAGCACGATCCGCTGGAGCCGCGCGCAGAAGCGCTTCGAGGCATGGTGCGAGGGCCGGACGGGCTACCCCCTCGTCGACGCCGCGATGCGACAGCTGAAGCGTGAGGGCTGGATGCACAACCGGGCGCGGCTGGTGGCCGGCTCGTTCCTGACCAAGGACCTGGGGATCGACTGGCGCTGGGGCGAGCGCTGGTTCATGCGGCTGCTGCTCGACGGTGATGAGGCCAGCAACAACGGCAACTGGCAGTGGATCGCGTCGGTCGGGGTCGACCCGCAGCCCGCGTTCCGGCGGATGTTCAACCCGGCGCGGCAGCAGGCCAGGTTCGATCCCGACGTCGCCTACGTCATGCGCTACGTACCCGAGCTCACAGCCAACGGCAACCCGGACGACTACCCCGAGCCGATCGTCGACCACGCCGCCGCTCGGCGAGAAGCGCTCGCACGCTACCGCGTGCCGCGCTGACCGGCGCCGCGCTGGGCGAGCGACAGTGGGCCGGGGACGGCAACGGGTCGCCCCCGGCCCAGCACCTCCGCACCTCCCGAGGAGGAGGGCGGTGGTCCCCAGTTAGATGAACTCGGACATCGCCCCCGACCGGATCAGCGCGACGGTGGTCGCGACGTCCACATCGAGGTAGCGGTCTCGGTCCAAGAACGGAATGTGCTCGCGCACCAGACGGAAGGCGTCCTGGCTGCGGGGACTGGCCTGCTCGACGCCGCGCAGCTCGAGCGCCTGGCAGCACGCCATCAGGTGGATCGCGGCGATGTTCTGGGCCAGCTCGACGATCGAGCGGGCGTCGCGGGCGGCGATCGTCCCCATCGAGACCTTGTCCTGGTTGTGGGCCTCGGTCGAGCGCGAGTGGATCGTCGTCGGGGCGCACAGGTGCATCGCCTCGGCGGTCATCGCCGATGAGCACAGCTGCAGACCCTTGAAGCCGTGGTGCAGCCCAGCCTCCGGGTCCGTCGCGTCGAAGCGCGGGATCAGGTTCGCGGTCAGGCCCCGGTTGAACTTCTCGTCGACGACGACCTCGAGCTGGCGATCGATCAGGTCGCACAGGTTGGCCAGTGCCACCTTGAGCGAGTCCATCGCCTGGCCGATGTGGCCGCCGTAGAAGTTGCCGCCGCTCTCGACGCGCCCGCCGGCCACGTTGAACAGGGGGTTGTCGTCGGAGGAGTTGATCTCGATCGAGATCCACTGCTCCACCCAGTCGAGCACGTCGCGCAGGGCGCCGGTGATGTGGGGCGCGCAGCGGATCGAATACTTGTCCTGCACGTGACGGTCGAGCTCGCGGAAGCCGGCGCCGTTGAGACCCCCGGGGAACAGCGCATCGGAATCCGATGCGAGCCGTGAGTCGGCCAGGATCTCGCGGATGTGGCGCGCGCTCGTGACCATCCCGGGGTGGGGCTTGGCCTCGTCGAACAGGAACGAGTTGAAGTGGCCGCGGTTGCCGAGGAGCGCCTCGGAGGCCATCGCGGTCATCAGGTCGGCCAGGTCGGCCAGCTCGCGGGCCGCGCCGACGGCGAGGCAGGCGAACGCGCTCATGAACGATGTGCCGTTGGTGAGAGCGAGCCCCTCCTTGGCCTCGAGCAGGAGCGGCTCGAGTTCGAGCTCGGCGAGGACGTCGCTCGCGGCGCGCGGTACGCCGCCGTATAGCACCTGGCCGTCACCGGCGAGCGCGCGCCCGACGTAGGAGAGCGGGGCCAGGTCGCCGCTCGCGCCGCACGACCCGCGCTCGGGGATGAACGGCGTCACGTCGTGGTTGAGGAGCTCGAGTACCCGCTCGATCAGCTCGACCCGCACGCCCGAGTTGCCCTTGGACAGGCAGTTGGAGCGCAGCAGCATCGTCACCCGCGCGACCTCGGGCGGGGCGATCGGACCCGTCCCCACGCCCATGAAGCGGAGGATGTTCTGCTGGAGCTGTGCGGTCTTGGCGGGAGCGATCTGGCGATGGGCGCTGTCGCCGAAGCCGGTGGTCACGCCGTAGATGGGGATCTCGCGGTCGATCAGCTCGTGCTTGAGCGACCGGCTGGCTCGAACGGCTTCCGCCGCGCGCTCGGACAGCCTGACGGAGCGTTGGCCGCGGGAGACCTCGAGGGCGTCGCGGATGGTGAGCGAGGCGCCGTCGAGCTCGAGCAGCGTCTGGCTCGTAAGGTCAGTGGGCAGGGCGATAGCAGTCATGATCGGAATGTTCCGCCGTGATAGGCTCGGCGCAACCAAGACGCACTCGATCGGCATCAACGTGCAGCTCAGCCGCCCTCTAGACACCATAGATCGCAAGATTGTTGCGTTGCTGCAGGAGAGCTCCAAGCGCACCTTCGCCGACATCGGCGGCGATGTGGGGCTGTCGGCGACCGCGGTGAAGCGGCGCGTCGACCGTCTCGAGCACGACGGGGTGATCACCGGCTACGGCGCACGGATCAACTGGCGGGCGCTGGGCGAGGGGATCGAGTCGCTGATCGAGATCTACTGCGCCGACCGCACCTCGCCGGCGGACGTCGGCCGCTCGCTGGCTCAGGTGGACGAGATCGTCTCCGCGTTCACGGTCTCGGGCGAGGCCGACGCCGTGATCCGGGTGCGCGTCGACAGCATCGACCATCTCGAGCGGCTCGTCGAGCGGCTGCGGCGCGATCCCAACATCGTGCGCACACGTACCCTGATCGTGCTCTCGACACTGCTCGATCGCCCATGAGGGAGGGCGTATGAATCCGCTGCTGCAGCTTCAGACCTTCGCGACACCCGACACCGAGATGGAGCGGCGGGACGACGGGACGATCGTCCTGTCCTCGCGCCTGGCCTTGCCGGAGTGGGCGCCGTCGATCACCGCTGTGCTCCGCAAGCGCGCCGCCGAACATCCCGACCGCCCGCTCGCGGCCGAGCGCGCCGGCGAAGATAGCTGGGCGACGCTCACCTACGGCGAGGCCTCGCGCCAGGCCGACGCTCTGGCTCGCGCGTTCCTCGAGCTCGGGCTCGGCCCGGAGAAGCCCGTGATGATCCTGTCGGGCAACTCGCTCGCGCACCTGCTGGTCAGCCTGGGCGCATACGCGGCGGGCGTGCCGGCGATGCCGATCAGCGTCGCCTACTCGCTGCAGAGCGCCGATCACGCGCGGATCAAGGCGATCGCCGAGCTGACCGAGCCCGGACTTGTGTTCGCCGACGACGCCGGCCCGTTCGCTCCCGCGCTCGACGCGCTGGGGGCACACGTCCCGCACGTACTGGTGGCGCGAGGCGAGCGCGAGGGGGCGCTGCGGCTCGACCACCTATTGACCAGCGTCGCTAACCAGTCCAGCCCGCTCGATGGCGATCCCGGCGGGGAGACGATCGCCAAACTCCTATTCACATCAGGATCGACCGGCGTCCCCAAGGGGGTCATCAACACCCACCGGATGCTGTGCTCCGACCAGGCGGTCATGCGAGCGATATGGCCGTTCCTGGCGGACGAGCCGCCTGTGCTGGTCGACTGGCTGCCGTGGAGCCACACGTTCGGCGGCAACCACAACCTGAACCTCGTCCTGTTCAACGGCGGCACGATCTACATCGACGACGGGAGGCCCGCGCCGCCGCTGTTCCCTCGCACGATCGCGGCGTTGAAGGATGTTCCCCCGACCCTGTACTTCAACGTCCCGGCCGGGTACGCGCTGCTCGCGCCGGCGCTCGAGAACGACGCTGAGCTCGCGCAGCGCTTCTTCAGCGGCCTGCGGTTCATGTTCTATGCCGCCGCCGCGCTGCCCGACGCGCTCGCCGCGCGTCTGCGCCAGCTGGCGGCAAAGCACGCCGACCACGACGTGCCGCTGACCTCGAGCTGGGGCACGACCGAGACGTCACCGGCTGCCACCACCATGCACTACCTCGGAGCGCCGACGGGGTGCATCGGCGTGCCGTACCCGGGCGTCAGCGTCAAGCTCGCGCCGGTCGGCGACAAGCTCGAGATCCGGGTCAGGGGCCCGATCGTGACGCCCGGCTACTACCGAGCGCTGGAGCTGTCGGCCGCCGCGTTCGACGAGGAGGGCTACTACCGCTCGGGGGACGCGGCCAGGCTGATCGACGAGCACGACCCCAACCAAGGGCTGATGTTCGACGGCCGGATCGCGGAGAACTTCAAGCTCCTGACCGGCACCTGGGTCACAGTCGGGGCGCTGCGAACGCGCCTCCTGAGTGCCGCCGGTGTGCTGAGCGACGCGGTGATCGCCGGCGAGGGCGCCGAGTATCTCGCCGCGCTCGCGTGGGTCAACCAGCCCGAGGCGCGCAAGCTGACCGGCGCCACCGAGGACGTCCCGCTCGATGACCCGAAGCTCCGCGAGCACCTTGCGGCGACGCTGACGAAGCTGAACGCGGACGCGGGCTCGGCGTCACGGGTCGAGCGCCTGCTGCTGCTCGAGAAGCCGCCGAGCCTCGACGCGGGCGAGATCACCGACAAGGGCTACCTCAACCAGCACCGCGCGCGTCAGTGCCGCGCGGCCGATGTGGCCCGGCTGTACGCCTCCGAGCCCAGCCCCGAAGTGATCGGGCCGGCGTAGCCGGCGACCACCTGCTCCTCGCTCAGCGTTCGAGCCGGGCGAGGGCGATCGTCGCCGCGGTCGCTTGCTGAGGCTCGCGCGTGACCTCTATGCGGTCGACCGACTTGACGCTCAGAAAGCAATCCCAGTCGGACGGGCCGACCAGTCGCGGGAAGCCGCCGGGTCGCGGACTCTCGCCTCCTTCGTGCTCGAGCGCGAGCAACACCTGCTCATCCTGCGCTTGCTCGCGGGTGAGCACGGCCGTGTACTCGCCGGAGCCGACCGTGACATAGCCCGCCGCGTCGGCGGCGCCGGCGAGCGCGAGCAGGGTGGCAAGCCGCACCCCGCGCCAGCGCTCGCCGAGCCGGCTCCAGCCCTCCCGGCAGTGAAAGTCCGCGACCGGCTCAGCGTCCATCAGCGAGCGCAGCTCCCCAGGTCCGAGGCAGGCAGGTCGTTCCACGTCGCCGCAGATTGAAAGCAAGGCGGTGTCCAGCATCGACGGCTCGATTCTACGGCCGGGCGCGACCGGCACCGCGAGATTGCGGACCTGCCCGCGCTGGAACCTGGACATGCATAGCCGGCCACTTGGGCTGGCTGACGCCGACCGTGGCATGTGATGCATGTGGGGCGTGCATTACATGCCACGGCCGCCCCAAACCGGGCGAAATGGCCTCTTGTGCAGGTCCGCCCCGGCCCGACGGCCCCGATCCCCGTCAGGCCCCGGCCCGACGGCCCGATCCCCGTCAGCGGATTTGGGGAGCGTCGGCGGCGCCTGGCGGCAGCGCCTTGGGCGCTGGCCGCACCGCGATCGTCACCTCGACGAGCGCGCACAGTCTCCCCTCCTCGTCGCGAAACTCGTGTCCCCACACCCACTCGCGATCGTCGTGACCGCGCAGCGTCGCGAACACGTCGAGCGCGCCGCCGGTCACCGGTCGCAGGAAGCTCGCGTAGTTCGAGAGCCCTGACCCGACGTAGCCGTCCTCCCACACCCGGTTGACCGTCACCACCGACGCCACCGTCTCGGCGACGGCAGAGTAGATGCCCCCGTGCAGCAGCCCGAGCGGCTGCTTGAGGTTCTCGCGCACGGCGAACCTCACGTGGGCGGACTCCCGCCCGAGCTCAAGCCACTCGAGGCCGAGGAATCCCTCGAACGTCCGCTCGAGTGGAATCAGCGGCGAGGGAAGCGCGTCGCGGTCCCAGGGCGGGGGCGCGCTGCTCACGAGGTCCCGGGGTCTGCGATGTCGGCCGTGACCTGACCGCTCGGCTCGCTTGACGCCACGATCAACAGACTATAGTCTGCCGGGCGTAAGTCAGATGTCATATATGTGGGAAAGGTAGAACCGATGGTGGCCACCGCCGTGGAAGAGCTGGCGCCGCTCACCGAGGAGCAGCTCCAGGATCGTCTCGCCGCCGGCAAGCTCGTGGAGGGGCTGCAGCACATGTCCCCAAAGTACCTGGAGGGCATGCGCCGCATCCTCACCGTGTCCGCGGACACCGAGCTGGTCAGCGCACCCTCCTATCTGCGTGCTGCCCAGGCCGCTCCCGCGCTTAACAACTTCGGCTCGGCGATGTCGATCATCCAGGACGAACTCGCGCACGCTCACATCGGATATCGCCTGCTCGGCGACCTCGGCGTGGACATGGATTGGCTCATCTACGAACGACCCGCCCGCCAGTTCAAATATCCGTACGCGTTCGACGTGCCGCTGAACACCTGGGTCGAGCTGGTGTGCGCCAACGCGATGTACGACCAGGCCGGCTTCATCCTGCTCGGAGACGTGCACAAGTCGGGTACGTTCGGGCCGTGGAAGCGCGCGCTGGCCAAGGTCGACAAGGAGGAAACGTTCCACCTGCGTCACGGCCGCACATGGCTCCGCAAGCTCGTCAAGGACCCGGAGAGCAAGCGCCAGGTGCAGGCGGCGGTCGACTGGATGTTCATCCTCACGCTCGAGTGGTTCGGCCTTCCGGACGATCTCAAGAAGCACTCCGAGCAGCTCGCCTACGGCTTCAAGGGCAAGACCAACGACCAGCTGCGCCAGACGTGGATGGGTGAGGTCGTACCGTTCATGGAGGAGATTGGCATCCGCGTCCCAGCGCACTTCGACGCCGAGCAGGAGCAGTACATCATCGACTGCCCGTTCCCGGCCCGCTTCAACGAGGAGACGCGTGAATGGCTCCTGGATGAAGGACCGGTCAGCTGGGAGGAGATCACGACCCGCTGGCGCGCGCGCGGCCCGATGAATGACGACTTCGTCCGCAAGCTTCAGCGCGGCTACCAGACGACTCGGCTGAGGAGGGCGGCATGATCATCACCGAGCGCACCGGCTCCGAACAGGTCGAGGCCCGGATCTGGGAGGCGCTGCGCCATGTCGACGATCCTGACATCCCGGCTCGGTTCTTGGCACGGGCCTGATCGTCTCGGTCACCTATCGACCCGAGGACCGCGCGGCGGACCTGCAGATCAGCTTCACCGCGATGGGCTGCCCGGCGACCGAATTCATCAAGGACGACATCCGGGAGGCGCTGCTCGCCGATTCGGCGATCGACACGGTTGAAATCGAAGTGGTGTGGGATCCCACCTGGACCAAGGACCGCATCCGCGCCGACGCGCGCCAGACGATGCGCCGGCTGGGGATCGCCGGATGAGCCGCACCGACGAGACCGTCTCGGAGGTGTTCGCGCGCGAGGCCTACGACACCCGCTGCACCACGTGGGCACCGTCACCGAATCCGACGAGGACCTCGCGCTCCTGTCAGCGCGAGCGATCTACGACGCACAGTCGTAGATTCACATGATCCTCGTACCCCGCGATCGGATCAGGGAGGCAATCCACGCATGAGCACCACGCGCGCCGTCGATGCCGCAACGGCCACCATGATCTCGCTGATCGGCTCGTTGGCCGACAACAAGGTCGCGCTTGGCCGCCGCTACGGCGAGTGGGCGATCAGCGCGCCCACGATCGAATCCGCCGTCGCCGCCGCGGCCATGGCCCAGGACGAGCTTGGCCACGCCCGTTCGACCTACGCCGTCCTGGCCAAGTTCGGCGTCCACCGCGACGACGACGAACTCGAGGCCGGCGAGCCGATCAGCGCACTCGCCGAGGAGCTGCCGGACTGGGCCTCCTTCATCGCCGCCAACCTCGTCGTGGACGGCATCCTGACGACGTTCCTCGCCACTGCGCGAGAGAGCAGCATCGAGCCACTCGCCCAGCGGGCGCGCAAGATCCTCCAGGAGGAGGGCGGCCACCGCGCCCACGCCGAGGCCTGGCTCAAACGCATGTGCCGGACCGGAGGGGCCGACGCCGACCTGCTCTGCCGGCGGATCGGTGAGTTATGGGAGCAGGCGGCGCAGTGGCCCGGTCCTGAGGACGATCCCGGCTACCAAGCCGCGATCTCGCAGGACATGTTGAGCCAGGCGTTCCTCCCGACGCAAGCAGGGACGGAGCACGGAGACCACGGCTGAGGTCATCTCGCCCGGCGAGTCCGGCGGGCCGACCGGCTACTGTGTCCCGCCAATGGTCGACGATCAGCTCAGACGACGTTCCGTCGGCTCGCCCGC
>Ga0187769_10000186_pt1 | contig 34181 bp, 24 predicted proteins | sample 0116_SJ02_MP02_1_FD_133140 | JGI IMG/M metagenome (GOLD analysis project Ga0187769, IMG submission 133140) | Tropical peat soil microbial communities from peatlands in Department of Meta, Colombia - 0116_SJ02_MP02_10_MG | ecosystem: Environmental > Terrestrial > Soil > Wetlands > Peat | place...
CTCCAACTCGAAGGAAACCATCCCACCGAATCCGGTCATCTGGCGGCTCGCGATGTCATGGCCGGGATGAGTGGCCAGCCCGGGGAAGTAGACCCGCCGAACCAGCGGATGATCGTGCAAGGCGTTGGCAATCGCCGTGGCGTTTTGTTCGTGTCGCTGCATTCTCAATTCGAGCGTTTTCAGACCCCGCATTGTGAGCCAACAATCAAAAGGGGATGGTACGGCACCGGTGGCGTTCTGCAGGAATTTGATCGGCTCGAAAACGGAGGCCTCTCTTGCCAGTGCGGCACCCTGAACTGTGTCCGAATGGCCCGCCAAATACTTCGTGACACTGTGAATCACAATGTCCGCTCCCAGTTCGAAGGGCTGTTGGAAGCAAGGAGTTGCAAACGTGTTATCGACCACGACCAAGGCTCCGCGCGCGTGAGCCATCTTGGCAACCGCGGCAATGTCTGTGATCAGCAGACGGGGATTCGTCGGCGATTCGATCCAAACAAAACGCGTGCGTTCTGAGAGGGCAGCATCGATGGCCTTAAGATCGCCCGTGTCGAGCTGTTTCGTCACTACGCCGACGGGCTGGTAAACGCGATGTAGGATCCGATACGTGCCGCCGTAAACGTCTTTCGGGATGATGACCTCGTCACCCGGACGGAGATAGGCCTGCAGGACGGCATTTTCGGCTCCCAGTCCCGAGGCAAACGCAGCCGCGTAGTCTACGCCTTCCAGCGCGGCTAGGACAGTTTCGAGCCTTTGGCGCGTCGGGTTATTCGTGCGAGAGTACGAGAAGCCTTTATCGTGCCCGGGAGCGTCCTGTTCATAAGTGGAGGTCTGGAATATCGGGGCGACCAGTGCGCCCGTTTCCGGCTCTGACGGCTGACCTGCGTGAATTGTCTTCGTGGCGAATTTCATCTGTGTAGCTCCCTTTAGACTCGCCTGGCCGGTGACGGGAGGTGTAAGCAAGGCCCCCTCCCGTTTTCGCAGGCTGAATGAAACGTACACGCTCGCTCCGCAGGCGGATCGAGCGCCCTAGCTCGGTACTGCAGTTTGGGAGTTGAATCTTCAATCGACCGGGTCTCGGTCAGTTGAGGATCTTATCTCTCCCCACCGGGCAGGAATTAGCACCTTGGCATTTGCACCAGGTTGCTGTGGCGTCCTAGGGCCTGTCCCCTCAACCACTCTGGATAAGCGCTGCCTGTTCAGCAGCGAGCCGATGCTAACAAACGCTACTTCTCGAGTCAATGGCTGGACAGGTGGTGGCGAGCCGTAGGTGAATGAATTCTAGGCAGGTTACATCCAGACGTGGGCTTTGTTCGGTACGCTCTCTCAGACCTGTCACCCGGGGGCTTTTGATGGCTCGTAAACATCCGAATGTGGACTTTCAGGTAGTAATTCCCTAGCGTCGAGACCGATCAAACCAGTAGACACTTCCGGGGCCTACCGTTTTAATTGAACAGAGGGCATTGGCTAGTCTGGGCAATGGGGGGAGCCACGAAATGAGATCGGCTGCGCTTGTCTTGGGGGCAAGCCTCCTTGTTTTCGCAGGTGGCGCCGCTGCGCAAGTAAACCCACCCACCGGCGGCCTCCTGGTACATTCCGAGCTTCCGGCCCTCGCCGTAGCAGTTCCGACCCCGAGCCCAGCAGCTTACCTACCCCCAGCCACGCCGGCGGCGACTCCCGCACCGGCTGCAACGGACCGGCAGCCAGTCTATGGAGTCCTTCAAGACTTCAATTTTCAAATCTACGGTGGTTTCACCTACGTGCGTTTCTACGAACTCCCCGGGATCACCGGCAACTTGGATGGGTTTAACGTTTCGGTGGTCTATTATCCGCACGCCGGGCATTTCGGATTGGATGGTGAGTTCGTGGCTGCTTTCGCTCCTCAAAACGGCGTCGGCACAACTCTGGATGCCGGCATGGGAGGAGGCCGGTTCCGGCTTTCCGGTCCCCGGGGAATCGAAGTCTGGGGACACGCCCTTGCCGGAGGGTCTCATTTTTCTCCGAAGACGCCGTATGGCGGCGAGGGTGCTTTTGCCTTTGAGGCGGGTGGTGGAGTGGACCTGACGCCGAGCCATCGGCGACTCGCCTATCGCGTTCAGGCGGACATGCTGGGCACCTACTTCTTTAGCACCTACCAATACAATCTGAAACTCTCCGTCGGGCTTGTCTATAAGTTCTGAGGAAGGAAGCCTACAGCTTGTATCCAATCTTGCGCAGGAATGCGTGCCGCTGCTGCGCGTCCTCGGTTTGTTCGACTCCCTTCGGCGAACTGCCGTCCACCACTCCCAGCACGCCGCGCCCCTGTTCGGTTTGGGCGAGGACCACTTCAACGGGGTTTGCCGTGGCGCAGTAAATCGCGCACACCTCAAAGCAGTCGCGGACGCGAGTCAGCAGATTGATCGGGTAGGCCTGGCGTACCAGCAGGACAAAGACGTGGCCGGCACCGATCTTCTGCGCATTGGAAATAGCCACACGTCGGAGTTCCTCGTCGTTTGATTCGACGCGGACGAGACAGGGTCCGGACGCCTCGTTGAAGGCCACAGCGAATTTCGCCCCTGGCACGGTGTTCACGACAGTTTCGTAGAGATCTTCGGCTGTCTTGATAAAGTGCGAGTGTCCCAAAATCAGGTTTGCGCCATCCGGAATCTCCAGCCGTACACTGAGGAGCTCCATTTTTTCATCCTCCGCTCGGAAAAATTTTCCACATTTGGAATGGTGACGAGCGATTTCCAATGTCGCTTGGTGGAAGTCCATTATCAGCACCGTCCAGCTGCGGCGCAAGGGTAGGCGGATTGGCAGCCCGCGTGCTCAGAGGAGTTTCTGAATCCCGCTTGGTAGTGTGTGCGCATCGAAGCGAGTGAACATCAGATGTTGATAAAATCGGTCCAACAGGCCAAACGATTTCTTCGGGTTCTTTTCGGTTTCACACTTCTTGGCATCGGAATCGTGATGATTCTCACGCCCGGTCCTGGTTGGCTCACGATTCTACTGGCTCTCGGCATTCTGGCCGCGGAGTTCGTCTGGGCGCGGAGGCTACTCGACCGACTCAAGGAGCAAGGCGTCCGCCTCCGCGACACTGTTTTCCCTCGAGCCGATCGCGCCGCTTGATTTTTCCTGCTGTTGAACCCCGTCCAGATATGGTTTCATGCCACCTGGCAGTCGAGGAGGAGCACGTGTCAGGTAACGGAGTGGCGAAATGGTCTGGGAAGTGGGCCTTGATCACAGGGGCGAGCGCTGGAATCGGCGAGGCCATCGCGAAGCAGCTTGCAGCCGCAGGCACCCACTTGGTTGTGACGGCGCGACGCAGCGATCGGCTCTCTTTCCTAGCATCCGGCCTGGCCCAAAGACACGGGACGAGAGTCGAGGTCTTCCCAACGGACTTGGCGCAACCCGGGGCTGCGCGGGAGATTCACGCATTTACGACAGGCAAGGGGATTGAGGTGGAGCTGCTGGTGAACAACGCCGGCTTCGGTGCCTTTGGCCACATCGAGGAGATTCCCGAAGACCGCCTGCTCGAAATGGTACAAGTGAATTGCTCAGCGGTGTTGCAGTTGACACGGCTGTATGTCAACGAAATGATCGAGCGGCGACATGGCGATATCCTCATCGTGGCGTCGACTGCCGCATTTCAAGCGGTACCGTTCATTTCCGCCTACGCGGCCACGAAAGCCTTCGACTTGATCTTGGCGGAAGGAATTGCCGAGGAACTTCGTCCGTTCGGCGTGCGGGTCTGTGCACTTTGTCCGGGTCCTACCGATACCGAGTTCCAGCAGGTGGCACAACAGCCGGATCGAGCGTTTCGCTTTGCGGAACAGGCGGAGAAAGTCGCGCAAGTAGGGCTTGAGGGGTTGGCGCACGGGAAGAGCTGCGTGATCTCGGGAGCGACTAACCGTTGGATGGTAGGGGCACAGCGGCTGGCGCCTCGGAGTTTCGTAGTGAAGATGGCAGGCAAGATGATGCGATCGGAGGCGGCGCCGAGAAAGAGCTGAGGTCCGCCCATCGTCTTAAGGCCCGACTGGGCGGGTAGCCCCAGCGATGGACTTGCGCTCCCCACCCATGTATTATCCTCCCCTCCGTTGAGGAGATCTTCCGCATGACCCAAGACGTTGCTAAGCAGTCCTATCGAGCTGTTCTGTGCATGTCCTGTCGGCAACCGATTCCCGTGCCTGCTATTGTGACTACCTTGAGCGTCGTGCCGCAGGGAAACGAGGCCGGCCCACTTGAGCGCACCGAGCTAGTCTTTACTCTGCGGTGTAGAGCGTGTGGCCGTGAAAGACCCTATCGATCGTTGGAAATCATAGAGCTTGAAGGAAAGCCGCTTCCAAGGGCTTCGTACGTCCGTGGCCCTCACGGCTTACGGCACCGGTCAGACGGCCTGTCCCGGGCAGCCAACGGCTGATCCCAGCCCACCTCCAGTAGGCTCGTTCCAGATTTCGTTCGGCGAACGGCAGGAGAAGGTTCCCTACGGCAGTGCGTAGACGAGGAGTGCTTGGTCGCTACCGTGTCCTCCGCCGGCGGCCATGATGGCCACGTATTGCTTTCCGCTCTTGCCCTGGTAGGTGATCGGTACGGCCGTCGCGGTGTATTCGAGCTTCGCGGACCAGAGCTCCTTCCCGGTCTTAGAATCAAACGCGCGAAAACGATTGTCGTTCGTTGCGCCGATAAAGACCACTTGACCCGCTGTCGCAATCGGCCCCGCAAATGCCCCCGGTCGGCCGGTATGCTGTTTCGCCTCCGGCAGTTCTTCGGTGATCCCCAGCGGCACCTGCCAGACGATCTCGCCGGTATTCACATTGACTGCCGATAGGCTCTCCCACGGCGGCTTCTGGCACGGCCAGGTGCCCAACACCTTGCCGTCGGCATCTTTGGCTTGGGCACTGAAGGTTCCGTATTGACTACCCGCCCCGCTACCGCGATGGTATTCAACCTCCTTGCCGATCAATGAGGCATTGTATTTTGGATTTTTTTCCAAAAAGCCGGTCGACCCCTGGTTCTGCATGTTCACGAAGATGTATCCCATCTGCGGATCGGCTGCCGCACCGCCCCAATTCGACCCGCCCGTAGCTCCCGGAAAAATCAGTGTCAGCCTTGTGTCTGCAGGCGAGCTGTGCAAAAGCCACGGCGTGTAGGGGCCTTCGTTGTAATAGTTGCTTTTGTCCCAGAGTTCCTGACACGCCTTAGCATGCTCAGCCGTCGTGTCGTCGGCGGTGACGATGTCGTCGCGGCTGATGGTGACGCGAGCCACGGGAGGCGGTTTTGCCGGAAATGGCTGGGTGGGAGAATACTGCTCGCCGGGAACATCGCCCTTGGCCACAGGGCGCTCCTCGATGGGGAAGACGGGCTTGCCGCTGACGCGATTGAACTCAAACACATACCCAATTTTGCCCGTCTGAATGACTCCAGGAGTCTTCTTCCCATCGACGTCAAGATCCAGCAGGATCGGTTCAGGCGGCAGATCGAAGTCCCACAGCTCATGGTGAACTGTCTGGAAATACCATTTCAGCTTGCCCGTATTGGCGTCCACGGCGACAAGCGTGTTGGAAAAGAGGTTGTCGCCAGCGCGATCCCCTCCATAGTAATTGGCAGCCGGTCCGCCGACCGGCATGTAAACGATGGCTCGCTTCTCATCAACCGTCATCGTCATGGACCACACGTTCGTCCCGCCGCGGCCCTTCCAACTGTCGTCGGCCCAGGTGTTGTGTCCCACTTCGCCGGGTTGGGCAATTGTGTGGAAGACCCAGAGCTTTTTGCCCGTGACCGCATCATAGGCCCGCGAGTTGCCGGGAATACCTGCGGGGACCTCGTCCTGTGGGTGAAGATTGGTCTCCCCGGGGCCGTAGACATTGGCGCCAACCAAGATGATGTTCTTGTAGATCGTGGGGACCTCGGCGAAGGGGACGTCCATCGTGATTTCGCCACCGTTGCCGAAGGCGGAATCCGGCTTGCCTGTCACGGCATTGAGCGCAACCAGCTGGTGGCCACTGGTGAAGAACAGACGGGGAGGATTCTTCTGAGTGCCTGGCCAATAGGCGACCCCGCGCGCGGAAACGAGCCCGGTGGGGCGCTGATACACCCATACTTCCTTGCCCGTATCGGGATCGAGCGCGAGGATGCGGTTTCCCGCCGGCAGATACATCACGCCGTTTACAACGATCGGCGTGACTTGGCTGAACGAAGCGGCCGAAGGGCCGATGCCGCCCGCTCGCATCGGATAGGACCAAGCCAGAGCTAAGCTCGACACGTTTTGCGCATTGATTTGCACGAGTGGAGAAAAGCGGGTGGCTGCCAGGTCATGGCCATACATCGGCCAGTCGCCACTCGCTTGGGCCATGAGAGCTTTTCCTGGGAACGCCGCCAGTAACGCGCAGCAGACCGCGGCCTTCACAAATCGCGTTGGTTGGAAGGCTCCAGGTGTCAAGCTATTCCTCTTCCTGTCCCTGTGCTTTGGCCAGGCGCTCGATTGCTCCCATGTCCTCAAGCGTCGTGGTATCGCCTGAGATGCCGCCTTTGTCGGCCAGTTCTCGCAAAAGGCGCCGCATAATTTTGCCGCTGCGTGTTTTTGGCAGAATGTCGCAAAATCGAACGTCGGAGGGCCGGGCGATCGTGCCGATCGTCACCGAAACGTGCTCGATCAGCGCCGTGCGTAGCTGGCCCGAGTGCGACTGGCCTGAGCGCAGCGTCACAAAACAGACAATGGCCTCACCCTTGATTTCATCCGGTCGTGCGACGACAGCGGCTTCGGCGACCGCTGGGTGGCTGACCAATGCGCTTTCGATTTCCATCGAACTGAGCCTGTGCCCGGCCACCTTGATCACGTCATCCACACGGCCCAGGATCCATAGGTAGCCGTCCTGGTCGCATTGCGCGGCGTCTCCCGCGAAATAAACGCCTGGTATTTTCTGCCAGTATTCGCGGACGAACCGTTCATCGTCCCCGTAGATGGTTCGCAGCATCGAAGGCCAAGGTTTCTGAATTGTGAGGTACCCGGTTTCTCCGGGGCCGACGGGCTGGTTCTTCATATTCACAACCTTGGCGATTACGCCGGGTAGTGGCAGAGTGGCCGAGCCTGGTTTGGCCGGGGTCGCACCGGGCAGTGGAGAAATCATGATGGCACCGGTCTCCGTCTGCCACCAGGTATCAACAATTGGGCAGCGGTTTTTTCCCACTGCTTCGAAATACCATTTCCAGGCTGCCGGGTTGATCGGTTCGCCGACCGTGCCGAGCAGGCGCAGGCTGCTGAGATCGTGCTTGTCCAGCCACTCGGTGCCCCACGACATGAATGCCCGTATAGCGGTTGCCGAGCTGTAAAGGATGGTCACCTTGTATCGCTCTACAATCTCCCAGAAGCGATCGCGGCGGGGCTGGTCCGGGGCCCCTTCATACATCAGGATCGTCGCGCCGTTCGACAGTGGCCCGTAGACGATGTAGCTGTGTCCGGTAACCCAGCCAATATCGGCTGTGCACCAGTACACGTCGTCGTCTTGCAGATCAAAGATCAGACGTGCGGTCCACGTGACCTGCAGCAGATAGCCGCCCGAAGTGTGCAGTACGCCCTTCGGCTTGCCGGTCGTGCCGCTGGTGTACAGGATGTAGAGCGGGTGCTCGGAATCGAATCCCATCGCCGGGCACTCTTTGGACGCTGCCTTTTCCAGCTCGTGCCACCAGAGATCGCGCCCGGCTTGCCAGCCCACCTTTTCGGCGGTCCGTTTGACCACAATACACTTTTCGATGGTAAGGCAGTTCCGTAAAGCCGCGTCGGCTGTTTCTTTAAGGGGTACGACTTTGCCGCGGCGGAATCCGCCGTCGGCCGTGACGAGGACCCTTGATTTGGCGTCGGCGATGCGGTCAGCGAGGGCGGTGGCACTAAATCCACCGAACACGACCGAGTGAACGGCGCCGATCCGTGCGCAGGCCAGCATGGCGATGGGCAGCTCGGGAATCATAGGAAGGTAAATGGCCACGCAGTCACCCGATTTGACACCGAGCGATTCCAGCGCGTTTGCAAATCGGCACACTCGGTCGCAAAGTTCGGCGTAGGTGAATTGAAGAGTCGACCCGTCTTCCGCCTCCCAGATCAGAGCGGGCTTGTTGCCGTTTTTCTCCAGGTGCCGGTCTAGACAGTTGTGCGAGACATTCAGCTTCCCCCCGACAAACCACTTGGCATGAGGCAACTGCCAGTCCAGGACCTTCGTGGGCGGTTCGAACCAATCCAGCAATTCTACGAGCTCACCCCAAAATCCTTCCGGATCGCGCTCGGCGAACTCGTACATCTTCCGGTACTCCTCAAGCGATTTCACGCGAGCCCGTGAAGTGAACTCCTTGGGCGGCGGGACTGGTTTTTCGTCCAGCACGTGTGGGTCAAACTCTCGCATGACGCCTCCTGATCGAACGCGCCCGTTCTATCCGCCGGCCGGCTCGCTGTCGCCCGTGGCGGCCGGGTTTTGGCGCCCCTACGTTAGTGAAGGGACGGCCGTTGGTCAAGAACTCGCAAATGAGCGAGGAGCATGTTTCGGGAACCTTTTCTGACCTCCTCCGGAATAGTTACTGAGAAGCAGGACGGTCCGTCCATAATAGCGATAGCTATGGAAGTGACCCAGAAGGCCGACATCTCAGACGATCGCCTGCTTCAGCGGATGCTGGCAGGAGACGAGCACGCCTTTAGCGAACTCTACCGGCGCAAACATCGGGCGATCTATCGCTTTGCCCTGCACATGAGTGGTAACCCGGCGATCGCAGAGGACATAACGCAAGAGGTTTTTATGGCGTTGATTCGGGAGCCCGGACGGTTCGACGCGACACGTGGCAGCTTGAGCGCATTTCTGTTCGGCATCGCTCGCAACCATCTGCGCAAACGTTGGGAACAGGAGCGCCGGCTGATACCGATGGCGCCCGAGGCGGATGAATTCGACGACTTTGCTCAACTGTCGGCTCACGGAAATGGGAACCTGGGCAAATCCCGATCTATTTTCGCCGACGAATTTGAGTCTCGCGATACGGTGGAGCTAGTGCGCCGGGCGATTTCAACACTGCCAGCGAGCTATCGCGAAGTCGTCGTTCTCTGCGAACTGGAAGAAATGAGCTATGAGGAAGCGGCTGGGGCACTCGGCTGTCCGGTAGGAACCATCCGGTCTCGGCTGCACCGGGCTCGCGCCATCCTGCTCGATAAGCTTCGGGAGAGTCATTCGGCAGTCACTCGATCCGTTCTAGGTAAGCGAGTCGGGAGGCAATCGCTATGAATTGCTCTCAATTCCAAGAAATTCTGCATGATCTCGATCGTCCTGGGACTGAGGGCTTTGCGGCCCGGGATGCTGCTTTCCTGCATGCGGAATCATGTGATCGCTGCACGCAGCTCTTGACGCAAAGTGAATCTCTCGACTTTGCGCTGCGCACGCTGGCAAGACGAGTCGCCCGACAGTCGGTCGCGCCACGCATCGAGCAGCTGCTGCTTGAGGAATTCCGTCAGCGAACGGCTGCGCCTGTCAGCCGAGCGGTGCGTTGGCAAATCGTGGCCCTGGGCACGGCGGCCGCGTTGCTGTTCGCGCTGGGTCTTGCGCTCCACTTCCGGACGGAGCGTCATACGTCGGGTACGGCACGGCTGACGGGTACGGGGCGGAATGAGGTCGAGAGCATTGCGAGCGATCGCCCGTCGCAGTCGAGCTTGTCAGCCCCCGAAGTGGCAGAGGAGAACCAGGAGGGCGATTTCGACTCGGCGACAGCGTTCGTTTCACTGCCCTATGCCGATGACTCGATGGTAGGTGAGGGCGGGACGATCATCCGCGTCGTGCTCTCTCGCGCAGCACTTGCATCGCTGGGGCTGCCGGTCACCGATGTCGGAGCACCCGATCGGATTCCGGCAGACATCATCGTGAGCGAAGATGGCGCTCCGCAGGCCATTCGCCTGGTTGCACAATCCGACTTTGACTAACCCGCTGGTGGAGCTTGGCTGAAACGAACGTGTTATTGGGAGGAATGTACGAAATGAAACTCAGAAACACGCTTGTGCGTACGGGGCGTTTCGTTGCGCTGGCGGTCCTGCTGAGTCTGTGCAGCACAGTCCGTGCACAGGATTCTGCAGCGCCGCCTCCCCCGCCCGGCCCGAATGTGTTCTATAGGGCGGGAAGGGGTGTTCCAGGACCGGGAGTCGGCGACGATGCCGTCGTTTTCGTCGGTATCGAGGAGGGGATCGGCGGCAAGACGGTTACAGGGGCGCCGTTTAGTGCAAGCTTTTCGAACGAGACCAAGCAGGTTTTGGCCGACGGCAACCAGATCGTGCGTAGCAGCACAGGCACTGTTGCCAGAGACAGTCAGGGACGCACGCGCCGCGATATGACGCTTCCTGGAATCGGCTTGCTGGCAGGCTCGAATCAGGCGCCGCCGCACGTGGTCATGATCAATGACCCGGTCGCCGGATCGCAGTACGTTCTCGAGGTCGACCAAAAAATTGCGCACAAGATGCAATCGCGACGCGGCGGCAAGTACGGGCCAGATGCGGCAGGTAATGCGCCAGGGTTCACCCGACGGGCGGCTGACCAGAGCCATGTCACGAGCGCATCGCTGGGCACCCGGACGATCAATGGTGTGCTTGCGGAAGGGACTGGAACGACTCGAACCATTCCCGCCGGCGCGATCGGCAACAGCAATCCCATCGTGATCACCGTCGAAAGGTGGTATTCGGCTGACCTACAAACCGTCGTGATGATGAAGCGCAGCGATCCGCGAATGGGCGAGACCACGTTCCAGCTGACCAATATCCAAAGGCAGGAGCCCGATCCTTCTGTGTTCCAAGTACCGGCCGACTACACCGTGAAGCAGGGTGGTGGCGCACGATTGTCTCGAACCATGCCTCCGTCACCGGACGGCGGACCGGTAGAACCCCTGCCGAAGAACTGAGGTCATCAACCAAGCACGACCCCTCCACCTTGCGGGTGGGCCCCGACCACGCACCACCCGCAAGGCTCCCTCTCCTTGAGCTATCGCCCCTTGTTATACTCACAGCCAGCATGACCGCCGCCCGCGAGAGTGAGCTTCAGAAAGCACTCGAGTCTGAAGGCTTTTCTGACATCTACATCTGGCAGGACGGGCCCAACGCACACTATCCCGACCACACCCACGCCGGTCTGACAGCCCACATCATCCTTGCCGGTGAGATGACGCTCACGATGGGCGGCGAATCGAAGACCTATCGGGTGGGCGACCGCTGCGACGTGCCGCAAGGTGCGGTTCACTCCGCGCGTATGGGACCGCATGGATGCCGCTATCTCGTGGGCGAAAAATAGGATCGATCAATTCCTCGTGGCACGGTCGAGTAGCTCCATCAGATGCAAGACTTCCATGCCCGAGCGACCCGTGGCAGCGCGAAGCTGCAGAATGCAGCCGGGATTCGAAGTAACGATCGCCTGCGCCTTTGTTTCACGTACGGAGTCCATCTTCAACGCCAGCAGTTCCATTGACGCCTTGGTTTGCGTGACATTGTAAACACCGGCCGATCCGCAGCATTGATCGGCCGCATTCATTTCGAAAAGCTCCACTCCAGGAACGGAGCGGATGAGTCGTCGCGGCGCTTCGCGAATTTTCTGGCCATGCGCAAGATGGCAAGAGTCTTGATAGGTGACACGAAGTGGAAGAGGACGCATAGATGCAGTCAGACCCAGCTCGGCCAGAAATTCGCCCACGTCGCGCACCTTGGCTGCTAATGCCGTCGCGCGATCGTGCGCCACGTCGTGTGAGCCTAGCAGATGCCCATACTCCTTCAAGGTTGATCCGCAGCCTGCGGCATTGGTGAGGATCGCATCAAAGTCTCGCGTTTTAAACGCGGAAAGATTGGCGCGGGCCAGTTGACGTGCCACATCGCGAACTCCCGCGTGCGCCGGGAGCGCCCCACAACAGAGCTGCTCGGCTGGAATGACCACCTCGCATCCATTCGCCTGCAGTACGCGAATCGTTGAGCGGTTCAGTTCGCTGAATGCAACTTGAGCGACACAGCCGGCAAACAGGGCTACGCGCGCCCGGCGGGCACCCTGGGCGGGGAACGTCTTTCCCATTTCGCTAAAGAAGAACTTGCGATCGATCTCGGGCAGCAGACGTTCGCGGCTTTCTAGGCCGAGCAACTTTAGGATGCTTATGCGGCGCGCGAAGGTGGCGAGTCCGGAACGCTGGTACAGCCACAGAATGCGCGCCGTCCGGGCAATGCGCCGAGGGTAGGGAAGCAGCCGCCGGTACAGGAAATCGCGGGCCAGACGCGACAGGAGAGGCCGTTGAAATTGCTGCTCGATCTGTGCCCGCGCTGCCTCGACCAGTTTGCCGTACTCAACCCCGGACGGGCACGCCGTCTCGCACGCGCGGCAATCAAGACAGCGATCGATGTGCGTCACAAATGCTTGGCCCAACTCGAGACGCCCTTCATCGACGAGCTGCATTTGGCGAATTCGCCCGCGAGGCGAATCGGCTTCGTTGTGCCACAGCCGGTAGGTTGGGCAGTGATTCAGGCAAAGCCCGCAGTGGACGCAGCGCGCATAGTCCGCGTACTCGGGTTTGTCTACGCCAGTGAATCCGGTCGTTCCAGACGCCACGCTAAACCCACGCACCGAGAGGATCGGGAGCAAAGACTCGGGTCGGATCGAACGCCTGCTTGATCTTACGCATCCATTCGAGGTCGTTGCGGGTTGTTTTTCGCAAAGATATCGCTCCCGTCCATTCCTCGGCACACCAGGCAATGGTGACGGATCGGCCGCGGGGTTGGAAAGCCTCGAACATATCGTCGATCGCTCGGCTCACGCGCGATCGCACCTCACCGTCATACGCAGTTGGCAACAAGGCAAGGTAAATCACACCGACGCCTCGGGCCATCGCCGCCCATGGCAATTTCTGCTTTGCGGCAGAGAGCGCCAGGCCGTCGAGGGCCTGAGCGATCTCGCCCGCCAACACACTCAATCTGAGGATGACGGCCCCGGGTGAGGATTCCAGAGCAATCGGACAGAATTCCCGTATACGAGCCAGCACGGCCGACGTTGTCCTCTCATCCAACAAAGCCGAGGTGCCCGCGCTGGCCAGTGCTTTTAGGTCGCGCTCGTAGCGCTCAAGCACTCTCCCGCTCCCGGCGAAGCTTACCAGAAGCGCCCAGCGGGCTTTCGACGGCGTATCCATCAGCCTCGGGCCCGATTCGACCCCTGCCGCTCGGTCGCGGAATAAAAGCTCGCACGCCTCGGGGCTCAGGATCTCCAGCGTCAGCGGCCGCAGCGGCGATTGCGCGATCTGATGACGCATTGCCGCTGCCTCTGATACCGAGTCGAAGAAGGCAATCAAGGCGCCGATCGAGACCGCCATCGGAAAGGTCCGGAAATTGACTTTTGTGATCACGCCCAGGCTTCCGAACGAGCCGATCATCAGTTTGTGCAGATCATAGCCGGAGACGTTTTTGACCACGCGTCCGCCGCTCTTCACCACTCGTCCGTCGCCGGTGACGAATTCCATTCCCAGAACGTAGTCTCTCGGGGTTCCATAGAATTGCCGCAGCGGTGAATCCACGCCCGAGGCAATCGTGCCACCCACGGTGGCGCGGTTCATAAACGGCACGGCCAAAGGCAGGAACTGCCGATGCTCGGCGAGCACGGCCGCGAGTCTGCTTAGCGGAACTCCCGTTTCAACGCTCAGTGTCAAATCGTCCGCGTCGTAGGCAACCACGCGATCAAACCGCACCATGTCGAGCGCCACGTCGAATGCAGCCGTAGGAACGTTCATGGCTCGTTTCGTGCGCGCGCCTGTAGGCAGCAGCGTGAGCCTCTCCATAGCCGCCCATCGCACGATTTCGGCGACCTCCAGATCCGAGCCAGGCCGTACGACCGCCTTCGGAGCTTTTCCGTTCACCAGATAGCCGCGCAAGTGTTCCGAATGCGTGAAGATCTGTCCGGAACCAACGATCGTGCCGAGGCTTTCAGACAGGGCAGCAGCCATGCTCATGGCGAGGGCACCGCCTGAGCCGGTTGAGGACGAACATAGATTTCGCCACACCCTTTCGAAGTCGGAAAGATCTTCCCTGGATTGAGCAAACCCGTGGGGTTGAATACGGCGCGAACGCGCTTCATCAGATCGAGATCTGCCTCGCTAAAGAGCAGTGGCATCAGGCGATCCTTTTCCATGCCCACACCGTGCTCGCCGGTGATCGAGCCGCCGGCGGCGATGCAGAACTCGATGATTTCGTCAGCAGCTGAAACCGCATCTCGAAATTGTTGTTTGTTGCGCTCATCAAAAAGGATGATGGGATGAAGGTTGCCATCGCCTGCGTGGAACACGTTTCCGATGGCGAGGTTGTATTTGCGACTGATCTCCCCGATTTGCCGCAGCGTAGCGGGAAGTTTCGTGCGCGGGATTACGCCGTCTTGCGTGTAATAGCTCGGCGAGACTCGGCCCGCTGCGCCGAACGCGTTCTTGCGACCCTTCCAGAGCAAATCACGTTCCGCGTCGTCACGAGCCAGCCGAACACTCCTGGCGTGATGCAATTGGCAGACTTCGGCCACGGCCTGCGCTTCGGCGTCGACAACCTCGCTGAGTCCATCGACGTCTATCAGCAGGACCGCTGCGGCATCGAGGGGAAAACCCGCGTGAACATATTCCTCGACGGCCCGAATCGTCCACCCGTCCATCATCTCGCACGCCGCCGGCGTGATCCCGCGCGCGGTAATCTCGGCGACGGTTTGGGTAGCATCATCCACGAGATCGTAGACGGCCAGCAAGGTCTTAACCATTTCCGGTAGGCGCGTTAGCCGCACGGTGATCTCCGTGACGAGGCCGAATGTGCCTTCGGAACCCACGAAGACGCCGGTCAGATCGTAGCCAGGCGGATCGACCGCGGCACTTCCCAAATTGACGACGTCACCGTTCGGCAGGACGACTTCGAGCGCGAGTACGTGGTTCGTGGTAACACCGTAGGCAAGCGTGTGCGGCCCTCCTGAGTTTTCGGAAACATTCCCGCCGATCGTGCACGCCTTCTGACTGGATGGGTCGGGCGCAAAGTGCAGGCCCGCGTGTCGAACCGCGAGGCTTAGGTCTAGGTTCACGACGCCAGGCTGAACTCGTGCGCGCTCGTTTTCGACATCGATTTGGAGGATGCGGTTCATGCGCGCGAATGACGTGACGATTCCGCCTTCCCGCGCCAGCGCTCCACCCGACAGCCCCGTTCCTGCCCCCCGACCAAGCAGCGGAACATGATGCCGCGCGGCCAGCCGCACGGTCTCAACGACCTCGGCTGTACTCGTGGGGAAGACGACATAATCGGGCCGCGCCACTTCCACCGAGCCATCATATTCGTACAGCAGTAGATCCTCGGTCTTGTAGAGTACACGCTCCTTCCCAAGCAGCTTTTCGAGATCGTCGAGGAGTCGCGAGCCCATGAGGGAATTGTGGCCACTATAATCGCCGCGACAGGGGAGCGTCAACGAGCCGTCGAAGCAAGGCTGGATCCATTCATGCTGGTGTATGCTACTGCTTCTTTTGAGGAGTGCGTTGAGCAAACCTAAAGCGTTGGCGACGCGTCCGCTGTTCACTCCGGCGCGTGCGATCTTGGATCAACATCTCGAAGTCGAGTATTGGACCGAACCGGAGCGCATTCCGCGCATTGAGCTGATTCGGCGCGTCGCAGACAAAGATGCTCTTGTCTGCTTGCTCACCGAAAAGGTGGACGAAGAACTGCTCTCGGCGGCCCCCGCACTCCGCATCGCCGCCACGGTTTCCGTAGGCTACGACAACATCGACCTCCCTGCGTGTACTCGCCACAAGGTGGTCGCCACAAACACGCCAGGGGTCCTCGACGAAACAACGGCCGATTTTGCTTGGACGCTGCTTGTGGGGATTGCCCGGAGGCTTGTCGAGGGCGACGCTTGGATGCGTTCAGGCACGTGGCCTGGCTGGGACCTCGACCAGCTGCTGGGCAGCGACATTTGGGGGAAGACACTGGGCATTGTGGGCCTCGGCCGCATCGGCGTGGCAGTTGCGCGGCGGGCACGAGGATTTCAAATGCGGGTGCTCTACACGAACCGCTCCCGCGTCGAGCCGGAGCTAGAAAGGGAACTGCGCGCAGAATACACCGGACTCGATACGCTTCTGGGCGAATCCGATTTCGTCACGCTGCACGTGCCGCTCACGTCCGATACGCACCACCTGATTTCGACGGCGACATTTGAAAAAATGAAACGCAGCGCCTATCTTATCAACACGGCGCGCGGCCCTGTGGTCGATGAAGCCGCCCTGGTCGCTGCGCTCGACAGGCGGTTGATTGCGGGAGCTGCTTTGGACGTCTACGAACGTGAACCGGAGGTACATCCGGGTCTCGTCGCCCGCAAGGATGTCATCCTCGCGCCCCATCTTGGCAGCGCCACCGTCGAAACTCGCACCAAGATGGCAGTGATGGCGGCGACCAACGTGGCTTCCTTTTTCGAGGGCCGCCGTCCGCCGAATGCTTTGAATGCCGATCTGCTCGGCCCGTAGCGGATGGAGGAGACCCTGCGATGGCGCTCATCACGCGCAACCACCCCAAATTAACGCTCGAAGGCGGGCGCGCTGTCCTCGCCGCAGCCGAGCGCCGCGCCCAGGAAATCCAAGTTCCCATGAACATCGCCGTTGTGGATGACGGCGGTCACCTGCTTGCATTCGGAAGGATGGACGGAGCGAAGCCCTCGTCCATTGCCATCGCCCTTGTAAAGGCCCAGGCCGCAGCGATGCGTCGCGCGTCGACCGGCCCGGCGATGTCCGGTGAGCAAGTGAACCTTCCCGTGGCGCTCGGCCTTGCCGTTGCCGCTTCCACACACCAAACCCCCATTCGCGGAGGCATCCCTCTGTTCGTCGAGGGCCAGGTTGTCGGTGCAATCGGCGTGAGCGCCGGCACCGAAGAGCAGGACTACGACGTCGCGCAAGCGGGGGCGACGGCGATCCCCAAGACGTGAAGTGAAGCAGACGGCCCAGCGCGTCTTTTACCAGACACTTCAAGCCATCGACATTGCTCGGGCGCTTGAGAGAAAACTGGCACGCCGTGGCTCTAGAATTCAAGCCGGAGAATCCACGATCGACCTGCGCGAATTTGAGACGATCGTCGCCATCGCTTTCGGCAAAGCTTCCTGTACTATGGCTGAGGCGCTCGCCCGTATCCTCGCGCCTGAGTTTGGTCTGGAAGGCATTCTGGTGGCCCCTGTGGAGCCGCCTCGTGCCCTGGCCGGATGGCAGTCCTTCGTGGGAGGTCACCCGCTTCCGAACGCGGCCAGCTTCGTCGCAGGTCGGACGATTGTGGAACGACTCCGCCGGTGCGATGAGCGGACGCTCATCTTCTTCTTGATTTCTGGGGGAGGTTCATCCCTGGTTGAGCTGCCGCTGGATCCATCGGTTACGCTCGATGATTTCAGAAAGCTACACAGAACGCTGGTCACCTGCGGCGCGCCGATCGACGAAATCAACACGATCCGCAAGCATGTCTCAGCCACGAAGGGAGGGCGTTTAGCCGCCGCCGCCCCTCGCTCGATGAAGTTGACGTTTGTCGTTAGTGACGTCCCGCCAGGGAAGGAATCTGCGATCGCTTCGGGACCAACAGTGTCTGATCCCACAACCATTCAAGACGCCGAGCGCATTTTGTCAGACTACGACCTTTTCGCGCAGCTTCCCGATTCAGTGCGCGCAGCGTTTGGACCTCACGCCATGCGCGAAACACCGAAGGAAAACGATCCGGCATTTACGCTCTCGCGGTTCGAGGTCCTACTGGGTCTGCATGAGCTCACACACGCGGCCCATCATGCGTCGGAGGCCGAGGGATACGTTTCGGTTTGCGACAACTCGACCGACGATTGGCCGGTCGAAAAGGCGGCGGATTATCTGTTAGCTCGCCTTGACAGACTCGCGAAGGCCGAAGAAGACGCCGGTCACGGCCGGCCCGTGGCGGTTCTGGCCGATGGAGAAATTAGCTGTCCGGTGACAGGGGACGGAGCCGGCGGTCGCAATTCCTCGTTTGTGCTCGCCTGTGTGCCCAAAATCGCAGGGAAAGACATCACGGTGCTCAGCGCAGGAACAGACGGAATCGACGGCAATAGCCCAGCGGCGGGAGCCGTAGCCGACGGCGAAACACTCGCTCGTGCCCGTGCCGCGGGCCTGGATGCCGGGGACTTCTTCCGCCGCAGCGATGCCTACACTTTTTTTTCCCGTCTGGATGATGCGATCCTCACGGGTCCGACCGGCAACAATCTCCGTGATCTACGGATTCTTCTCGCGCGCCCCGGCCGGCGCTAGGTTATTGCGCGGCGCGAGTTTTCAAAAGCGAAAGCGCGGCGTCTAGGTAGGGTCCTTCGCCCATGGTACGGTCCCCATTCTTGCGCATCTCTTCCAGCGGAGCGATGGCGCTGGCGTCGCCGCGCGCGCCGAGCGCGAGAATGGCCGTTATTCTCAGATCGAAATGGGGATCCTGTAGATAGGACACAAGGGTCTGAGTAATATTCTGGTTCTTCTTGTCGAGTTCTCCCAGCGCGGAGATCGCTTCTTCTCGGCCATTCAAGGGCCTGCCGGGAGAGGACCAGGTCAACAGGGTCGGGACGGCGCGTGTATCCCCAAGAGCACCGAAGCTGCCCAGCGCCGCGTCGCGAAGGATGCCGTCAGGAGAATCAGAGTTCACCGCCGCCACGAGAACATCGAACGCATTTGGCGCCTTCACCTCGGCAAGGGCACGCAGAGCGGCTGCCCGCACGCGGTACGCGGGATCGTGTGCCGTCATGTCGGTCAGTCGCGTCGCCAGGTCCGTGTCCTGTTTGAAGGAGCCAAGCGCTCGTACGGCGACTTCTCGGACCCACGGGGCCTCGTCGCTTGATCCGGCAAAGACCTGCTTTTCCGCGTCGGCCCCGTCAACTTTGCCGAGGGCTCGGAGGGCTTCGGCGCGCACGCCCCAAAAGGGGTCGTGTTGTGCCGCATCGCCAAGCGCAGCAATCGCGTCCGCATCGTTGCGCAGCGCTCCCAGCGCAAGAGCCGCGTCGGCACGATCTGGCACCGTTTCCGCATGCTTCAGCTGATAGATGAGCAGGGCAGGATCCCGTTTGAACTCGACCCTTTTCAGAATCTGGTCGCCCCGGTCGAATAACACCATGAGCGGCGCGCTGTCTGCGGGAAAATGAAAGCTCTGGCTTGCCTGGTAGATCTCGATCGGATAGATGTGAGAACCGCTCGCCGTTTGAATCTCGATTCCGACCGGGACATCGAAGATGTGTACGGAGTCTTCTACGTTCTGCGTTTGCGTGACATCCAACGTCACTTGATGCGCCGTCCCATCGTAGCTGTAGCCCACACGAAACTCCGGAGCGCCGGCGCTGTAAATCCACTGGTCGAAGAATTTGTCCACGTTGATCGCGGAGGTCTCCTCCATCGCTTTCTGTAGGTCGGCCGTGACCACATTCTGTCCACGATTGGAAACCAGATAGCGATGTAGCCCGCGAAAGAAATTCTCGTCGCCGAGCTCTTGGCGAAGCATTCGGAGCACCCAGCTGGCCTTCCCGTAGACGTTTCCGTCATACTTCGTCGAATCGTCGAAATCTCGCGTCAAAATGGGCACTGAGAACAGCCGCTTTTGTGCAAACCACCTGCTCTGATCGCGCCAGAATTCATAATCGGCTTCGTCGCGACCGTAATGCTGCTCAAGCCAGAAATGCTCGAAGTAGGTCGCAAATCCCTCGTTGAGCCAGAGGTTGGCCCAGTCCTTACACGTCACCAGGTCGCCGAACCATTGATGCGCGAGCTCGTGGGATATCACGGCATCGTCGCCCATGCGAAGCTCAGGCGCGAGGGTCGGATGCACCAAATCCCGGGTGCTCATCGTCGTGGCGCTGGTGTTCTCCATTCCGCCTACAACAAAGTCATCGACCGCGGTTTGTGCGTATTGCGCCCAGGGGTACGGCACGCCCAGTCGATTGGAGAACAGGTCGAGCATCTCCTTCGTACGCGCGAACGTGGGTTCGATTTTCGCTTCTTCACCCCGGGGCACGACGAAGCGCAAAGGCACTCCTCGCCAAGAATCCTGGCGCTCCACGAAATCTCCGGCCACGGCCGTAAGCAGATACGTCGAAAGTGGCTCGGACTGCTTCCAGTCCCACGTTTTTGTGCCGTCTGCTTCCTCCTTGACGCTCAGCAGCTGCCCATTGGAGACGGTGATCCATTTTGCAGGGACTGTTAGCAGCATCTCAGAAGCGGTGCGATCGTTCGGATAGTCATAGAGCGGGATGTAGTATCGCGTGTCTTCGGCTTCGCCCTGCGTCCAGATTTCTTGGGACTGATCGGGATAGTTCTTGTCGGGAAGGATGAAGTACAGACCCTTCTTGGGCTGGCCGTCGTAGCGAATCGTAATCTTGTGCCGCTCGCCGCGGCCTGAGGGCTTGGCGAGCGAGACAAGGAGTTGCTTGGGCTCGACAGTGAATTTCGTTTCCTGTCCGTCGACCGACACGGCTTGGATTTGCAACCCGACGGAATCGAATTTGAGATCCGAGACACCGTCACGAAGCATGACGACACTTTCAGCCACTTCACCGCGGACCTCGCGCTCGACGACGTCGAACCAAAGGTGCGTGCGTATATCCTCCAAATCGTAGTCGCGGCTCGGGGCATAGGGCTCATCGGCACGACCGTGAGACGCGCCGATAGCCGAGAGCACAGTCAGCAGGAGGGCCCCATAGCAGACCGTTCGGAATACGCAAGAGATGTGAGAGAGGCGAGTCATCCGCTCCATTATCTGACGAATCGGACGGCTTTTTGTGAGTCTGTCATTATATGGGAAATGTGCTTCTGAAAGATTCCGGTTTCAGACAGGCCGGTGTGGCACAAGAAACGACCGGTTGGCAACAATCGATGAGAAGAATTTCAGGGTCGCGCTGTTTCGAGCTAGTTCCAGCAGCCCATGTTGGAATTACTGTCCGGCCAGAGAGCGCACGCCAAAACTCCCGCAGCGATCAAGGGAATAGCGACGTAGGCAACGCGCTTCCAATTGATTCCGGGCTTGACAGCCTTCTGGGGGGGATTGTCACTCGGCTCCGCCGCGAGCGTTGCGTCGTAGGTCTCGCCCGCTGCGATCAGCTTCTCTGCACCGGTGGCGTCAGTAACTGCCAGAGTCCCTTCATACGAACTAACCCGCATCTGCGAGGCGCTCACGACACTGACTTGCCCAAAAATCGGACGGTTGTCGGCTCCACAGATCGTTCCCAGCGGAGTTTGAATTTCCAGTTGCGCCGGCGACGATGTGGAAAAACCCACGGTTCCAATATTCACCTTGGTCTGAACTCGGCTGGCATCGGGCTCGAGCGTCGCGGAGCTTGCAGAGAGCAAGTAGACCTGGCTCGATCCGATGGTGAGTCGCATAGACCCGCCTCGATCGGTCACGAGCGCGTCGCCTGGAAATACATCCGCGCCAATCGTTGCGCTGGCGTTATCAAGGCGGGCGTGGTCAGCCGTCAGAACCACGCCGAGGGGTCTTTCCGTCGCTGCTAGGGCGGGAAGACTCAGAAACGCTAGGGCCAAAACTGCTGCGATTGAGAAGCGGGCTCCAACGGGGACGATGGAACGCACAGTTCCCTCCACGATAACAAGCCCAATTTAACCGCAGGATTTTGCAGTGTCAATACATTCTAAGCAATGCCAATGGCTTCTGGGTACCGTTCCCCGGGGGTAGGAGCGGTGAGACTCTGCAGGGGACCCCCGGCTTCCTTTGTCGCAGTACAAAGTTCAGCCAGCAATGCTAAGCTACAAAAACAATCGCTCAAGCGGAGAGGTGTCTGAGCGGTCGAAAGAGCTCGCCTCGAAAGCGAGTGTAGGGGAAACTCTACCGTGGGTTCGAATCCCACCCTCTCCGCCAATACTTAAATACGTAAATTTTACCAATAAAACATTGGTTGCCAGAGCGACTGGACCTTCTTGTACAAGTTTGTTGCCCCTGATCCGCTGGTCGGCAGGAATTGATGACGTCGACAACACGGCTATCAGGAACAGCCTCGCAGTTCACAAACTCCGCTAGTCTGTTTACGCGAGATGTCATGGCAAGACCGAGCAAACAAAACGTGTGGCAGGCCATTGTTTTTCTTGCTTGTGCAGGCGTGCTTGGATTCACTTGTGGGATTTCGGCGCTTCTGAGTTTAGTGGCGGTTGGCTCACCGGGAAAATAGTAACGATGGCAGACATCGGCGCTCTGCTATCTCCTTGCGCTAGTTTTCACCATTTTCTTGCCATGAGTTGGGGCAGTTGTCGCCTTGGCGGGCATCCTGCTTTGCTTGCCTCCCTACCTTTACATCATTGTGCCTGGACCTTATCGGCGAATATTTAAAGGCGAATACTCCGTCCCGCTGCAGAGACCATTCGTCTGGAACAGTTGGGCTATCGCTGGAATTCTCACCTTAATTTTTGCCGCAGTTTTCAGCATTCGCAGACTGTCCGAGCGGTCAGGCTCCTGATTAATCGGCTGATCGGACATTTGCCGCAAACTTCCGATTTCCCCTTTACTAGGTCGTCGAGGCGGGTATGTCAAATGCGAGTGCTCATGTCACGTTCTAGGCGTGACAGCAACGATAGCAAAACGCAGCCTTGCCGCACTGATTGTGACTCTACTCTTCATTGGTGTCTCTTGCAAACCGATCTCTTCTTACTGCAACGCGCGTTATGCATTGGAGGAAATGGCCCAAATGCAGGCGAAGATCCCTCGAGCCGGAACCATTTCTGAGGAATTGTTGGAGAGAAGGGGCAATTCTTAAATTGCACCATGACAAGGCCAGGTGTATGTTATCGGTGGACCAGGGAGTCAACACGAATTCCGGATGACTCCTGAATTCGATAACCGCTGCTGACGCGAGTTTCACCACGAGCGGTGGTTGGACGGCGGCTCTCCCCAGGGGCCGAAATGCAAAATGGTTGCCCAGGCCGGTTGAGGTTTTTCTACTTTTCGCTGCAGCCGCATCTACCCGCAATCGATTCATCCCCTGCCTCACTGGGGTGTTCCTTCTCCGCGAAACAGCGCGACCCAGCTTCACTGAAGACATGCATCAGGGAGGACAAGCCGTGCTCTTAACTGACATCGAGTTCCATGAGGCGAATACCCTGAAGGAAGCCTCCGAGTGGATGGGGCAGTACGCGCCCGATGCCCGCTTGATGGCCGGCGGGACCGACGTGCTGGTGGACTTGAAGACCGGGCGATACAGCACGAGCCATGTTGTTTCTCTCAATCGAATTGCCGCTCTACGCGGTCTCACGACAACCAACGGGAGTCTGCGCATCGGAGCGCTTACCACGCCCAATCAGCTCTGGGCCTCCACCGTAATTTGGGAGCGGTTCCCGGCCATCGTGGATGCGGTTCGGGATATGGCCGTGCCCCAGATCCGCAACATGGCCACTGTCGGCGGCAACATTGCTGGGGCCGTTCCGTCGGGGGATATGCCGCCGATCTTGATCGTACTGAACGCCTCCGTGATCTTGTGGTCGCGTTCCGGAGAGCGAGAGGTACCGCTGCAAGACTTCTTCGTCGGGCCGCGACAGACGGTCCGTAGGGATGACGAAATCCTCACCGAGATACGCGTGCCTTATCCGCCACCACGATTCGGCGCGGCTTACACTCCCTTCGCGCTGCGGGAGGCCAACGGCTGCGCGGTGGCGGCCGTGGCGGCCAGCCTCCAACTGGACGAGAAAGGCATCATCCGAAATGCCCGCGTCTGCGTGGGCGCGGTCGCTCCCGTCCCCAAGCTGGCGCAAAAGGCGGGGGCGGTCCTGGTGGGCAAAGCTGCTGACAAAGCGGCGTTTCGCGAGTCGGCGGAAGCGGCCCAGGAAATATCCCAACCGATTTCGGACATCCGCAGTTCGGCTGATTACCGGCGGGAATTGATCGGCATCCTGACACGCCGAGCGCTTGATACGGCCCGACAGCGGGCTATAGGAGAGCGGCCATGATACGGACATACACGTTAACGGTGAACGGCTATGAGCGAGCAGTGGCGATCGCGGCGGGCGAGACCCTGGCGGATGTTTTGCGGGAAAAGTTGAATCTGACCGGAACCAAGAAGGGGTGCAACCTGGGCGATTGCGGCGCTTGCACGGTTTTGGTGGACGGCGAGCCGATGAATAGTTGTCTCCTGCTGGCCAGCCAAATGGAAGGCAAGCAAATCACCACCATTGAGGGCGTCGCGCACAACGGGGAATTGGCGCCCATCCAGAAGGCGTTCGTCGAGGAAGGCGCCGTGCAATGCGGTTATTGTACTCCTGGAATGATCCTGTCCTCGGTCGCACTGCTGAACAGAAATCCTCGGCCTACTGTCGAGGAGATCAAGAACGGCTTGGCCGGCAATCTATGTCGTTGCACAGGCTACGCGGGCATCATTCGGGCCGTTCAGCGCTGTGATAACTACTGCGACGGCGGCACGTGCGCCAAGAAAGAAGTTCCTACACCCGAAAATAGCCGCTTCAGTAGCGTTTCTGTTTCCATGCCGCGCGTGGACTCTGCCGACAAGGTGACGGGCCGAGCACGCTACACGGCCGATATCTCCCTGCCGAACATGGTCCACGGCAAGATTTTGGGCTCGCCCATCGCCCATGGCCGGATCAAGCGAATTGACGTATCCAAGGCGAAGGCGCTCCCCGGTGTTTTGGCGGTGATCACCGGAGCGGATGTGCCCGATACGCAGCACGGCGTCTCGCCTGCTCGCTACGACGAATATGTTTTGGCGAAAGAGAAAGTCCTGCACGAGGGGGACAATGTAGCAGCGGTCGCGGCGGTGGACGAGAGAACGGCGGAGAAGGCCCTCGGGTTGATTGAGGTGGAGTACGAAGAACTGCCCGTGGTTCTGGATGCCTTAGAAGCCATCGCTGAGGGAGCACCCCAGCTTCACCAGCGCTACAAAAGAAACATCAACACCGTGGTGGACCATTCGTTCGGCGACGTCGAGAGGGGCTTCGCTGAGTCGGACTTCGTGCGGGAAGAAACGTTTGTCGGAAACAACACGTACCAGGCGCCGCTTGAGCCACACGCCTCCATGGCCTACTGGGAATATGACGGCACATTGGTGCTCTATACGTCGACACAGGCCCCGCATTATGTGCAGTACATGCTCGCCCATGTGCTCCACATCCCGTTGGGCAAGATACGGGTCATTCGGCCAGCGGTGGGGGGAGGTTTCGGGTGCAAGGCGGCCACATCGCCGCTGGACCTTTGCTCTGCGATCTTGAGCAAGTTTACGGGACGCCCCGTGCGGATGGTCTTTACGCGGGAGCAGATGATCCACTACGGCCGCGGGCGTCACAAGCAGCACATGAAGATGAAGCTAGGACTGGATCGAAACGGCAAGATCAAGGCCTTCCAGAGCGAGATCTATCTGGACGGCGGGGCCTACACTTCCTTCGGAGTAGCCACGTCCTATTATGCTGGCAGCATGATGCCGACGCTCTATCACATCCCCAACTACAAGTACAACGGCTACCGAGTGATGACCAACAAACCCGCGTGCGGAGCCTTTCGCGGGCACGGCGTACCCCAGCCGCGCTTTGCCTTTGAATGCCTACTCAATATGATGGCGGAAGAAATCGGGATCGATCCTATTGAGATTCGGCTGCGGAACGCCATGACTCCGAACACCCGGACCGTCAACGACCTGGACATCAAGAGTTGTGAGTTCACGGCAACGCTCCAGGCAGCGCGCAAGAAGTCAGGTTGGGAAGAAAAGTACGGCAAGCTACCAAAGGGCAATGGGATCGGGATCGGCTCGGGAGGATTCGTCTCGGGAGCCGGTTATGCCATCTATCGAGGTCAAGTGCAGCTCTCGCACGAGAAAGGGCCCGAACATTTCGTGAAGAAACCGATCTTTCCCCATGCCAATGCCATCGTCAAGGTGAACGAGGACGGGATGGCGGTGATCGTGTTGATCGGAGCGGCCGAAATCGGGCAAGGCGGCGACACGGTCATGGTGCAGGTTGCCGCGGAGGCGCTAGGAATCCCGCCTTCGCGTATCCGTGTCCGCACCGAAGACAGCGACATCTCGCCCATTGATCTAGGCGCTTACTCGTCGCGTGTAACACTGATGGGCGGCAATGCCGTCAAGAACGCGGCGACGGCGGTAGTGGAAAAAATGAAGCCGTATGCTGCTGCGATACTTGGCTGCAGTGAGGGCCACGTAGCTGTGGGTGGCGCGAAAATGTTTGTGTCCGGTGATGCGACACGCAGCGTGCCTTGGGAAGAGGTCGCCCGAAAATACTTCAACGATCGAGGCCCGCTGGTTGGGACCGGTTGCTACAAACCACCCCAAGGCCTTGGCGGCGATTACAAAGGCGCCACTGTCGGCACGAGCCCTGCTTATTCGTTTGGAAGTTCTGTCTGCGAGGTAGCCGTGGACTTGGAGACCGGCAAGGTGAAAGTCGAGAAGTTCACCGACTTTCACGACTGCGGAACCCCCATCAATCCTCAAATGGTGCACGGACAGGTAGAAGGCGCGATGGTCATGGGAGCGAGCGAGGCCGTTATGGAAGAAGTGCAGTTCGATAAGACGGGCCACATCACGAATCCCAATTTGCATGGATACCTGATGATGACGATCAAGGACGCTCCCGAAGTGTTCAGCGGCATCGTGGATTCCTACGAGCCAGAAGGGCCTTTTGGGGCCAAGGAGATTGGTGAAGGTTGCACGTGCACCGTACTGGGAGCTGTGGCCCACGCCATTGCTAATGCAACCGGCGTCTGGGTTAAGGACTTGCCGATAACGCCAGAAAAAATCTTGAAGGCCATCCGCACCAAGCAATCCGTTCCGGAGGTGGTCAGCGCGCTAGGTGACGACTGAGAGAACAATCGGCGGCGCACAGGGAAACAACCTAGCCGCCCGTTTGCGCTATTGTCGCTGCCATTGAACTCGAGATGACCTCTTTCGCTCGTTTTGACACTCATATCATCCGACATTGGACGAGATTTCCTTAGTTCTGAACTTGTCCGGGAACGTTTATCAGGAGTTCGCCCTTGTCGTGAGCTAGCGAACCGTTAAACCGCACATACTCAGGGGCGGATTTCAACTGGGGTTCTAATCAGGAACTAGCAGGTTCGGGGCGGGCTGCTCGTGATAATCTCAGGAACTCCGACCACGCATTCACCCGGAGCGTCACTTTGTCGCAGCCCTCAAAGTACCGCGCTTCGTTACTATGGAAGATCAATCTTTTCATCGCTCCCCTCTCAGGTCTTGTGGGACTGCCGCTCATCGTTTTCTGGACTGGCGCACATGGTGATTCGCCGGCTCCGGAAATCCAAGCTTTTCTGGGTCTGAGTTACATCGTAACTTTGCTGGCGTACTTTCCTGGTAATAACCTAACTCTTCTGTGGCCATACACCGTGCAAGTTGATCCTGCGACTGGCCTATGGCTCTTCAGACCAATCGGGCGGGCTCCAAAGGTTCCCTGCCTGACACGTTAGGGTTGCAAGCGAATGCAATGACCCGAAGGAGGGCCCGCGTGGGCCAAAAGGTTTACTCAGGTGATGCGGCCGGGATCGTGATCAAGGGTCTGGTGCCGGAACCCGTCCGTATCCCCTACGGCAAGGAGGTCAAGGGCGTTTACTTTGACGGCTACCCCCAGATCATCAAGCAACGTGAGTCGCAGCCCGCTTACGACGTGAAGACCGAAAAGGACTCCATGGTTGCGATGCGGGACCGGGTGCGCATCGCCGTGGACGTTTATCGTCCTGACGTCGAAGGCAAGAAATTTCCGGCGATACTCGCTTGGGGGCAATGGGCGAAGGACGTACAGGAGGCAGTGCGCTGGCTCGCGGACAAACCGCAACCCTATTACGACAGTCCGTTTTGGGACGGAACGCTCGAAGCCGGAAACTTCATGTACACGGTTCCCAGAGGGTATGTCCATGTCATTCCCGACCCCAGAGGAATCGGCAATTCCGAGTGTGATAAGGAACCCATCGGCCATGCTTCAGAAGCCATGCAAGACGTCTTTGACTTTGGCGCTGTACATAAGAGGGAAGACATCTACGATTTGATCGAGTGGATCGCTGCGCAGCCCTGGTGCGATGGGAACGTGGGGATGATGGGCCCTTCGTCGTTTTCAGTGGCACAGATGGAGATCGGCGCAAATCCACCGCCGCACCTCAAAGCTCTTCACCCCGACGCCTGCCCACTTGGTACCGGCGATCACTTTCACGGTATCTTCGACACCCTCTTCTACCACGTGCAACACGGGCGACACGGCAACGACAGTGCCTGCCCCGTCCCGAATCGCCCGTACATGATTCGAAAGCCACGTCTGACGGAATCTCTCTCCAAGGACGAGCTGCAGGCCCGCCTCACGGAGGCTCTCAATCACCCGGACATCAAGTACAACAGCAAGTGGTATTCCTATCTTAAATACCCGATGAAGTCGCCGTTCACGTTCGATAGCCTGTTGAGTTCGTTTCATCCGCGACCGGGCGAAGATAAGGTGTTTCAGTCGCAGGACATCGACAAAATCAGGCTCCCCATCTATCTGGGCGCACCATGGGACTTCCGGCTCTATGCCTTTGGAGCCTTCGAAGCTTATCAACACGTCAGCACGCCCGCGCAGAACAAGAAGCTGATCGTCTATCCGCCGGGAGAGCCGGCCAGGCCCTATGCCGAGTATCACGACGAGATCATCCGGTGGTACGACTACTGGCTCAAGGGAATCGACACTGGGATTATGGACGAACCCCCGATCAAGATGTTCGTGATGGGAGTGAACAAGTGGCGATTCGAGAACGAATGGCCTCTGGCGAGAACGGAATGGAGAAAACTCTACCTCCATCCTGGTGGGCGGTTGGCGACCGAGTCGGTGGCAGGAAAGCCTGCGCCAGAAAAGTTCACACAGCCGGCGCCCTACGAGGACCCGACAGTTTACTGCCTGACGTACCAAACTGCCCCATTTACAAAGGAAACGGAAATCACGGGCCCGGTTGCGCTCTATCTCGATGCGGCGATTGACAAGGACGATACAAACTGGATGGTGGACCTCGTGATGGTGACGCAGGACGGCAAGAGGCAGTTGCTCAGCAACGGATGGCTGAAGGCAGCGCATCGGGCGCTGGATGAGAACAAATCGAAGCCTTACGACCCTATCCACCCGCGGCAAGATCCGGTTCCGGTTCCACGCGGAAAGGTGGTCAGGTATGCGATCGCGCTGCTGCCCACGGCGTGTGTCTTTGGCAAGGGAAGCTCCCTGCAGCTTGTGATTCGGAACCAGGATGACGTCCTGAGCAGGCTGGGAACCTGGGGAGTGTATATGCTGCCCTTCATGCAGACGGTGACACACGAGATTCATTTTGGCGGATCCCATCTCCTGATTCCTTACATTCCGGCGGAGCCGAATCAGAGGTTCAATGCCAAGCGGAACCGCTGAAGCGCGAAGACCGCGCTTGGGGGGTTATCGATGAGGTCTGAATCCCAGCCAGAGACAGCGCAGGAGAAACGAATGCTTCGTTACCCTTGCCGGAGTCGTGCCGGACATTGATGGTCTGGGTGCTATTGAGTAAAAGTTGCAAGCTGCGGAAGCTTGTCGAACGTTAGGTCCTTGTTGACTTCCGTCGCGTAGTCTGCCCTCCGGCGAGACCGCCGCGGACCAGAAGATCATGAGGCGTATCGCTGAGCGGGTCGACAAATTGGGCGGCATGACTCCCCAGCTCAGCAAGAAAATTGGGATGTAACGGTGCCACGGGTCCCATGCTACATTTTTCATTGCCGTGCTACATTTTTCGTCTGAATTAGCTTTCAGAGCACATCGATAAAATCGGGCGGAAATCGAAATTCCTATAAGTGCTTTGTTTCTTGTGTCCGAACAAGGTTATGCAAGGCGGTGCAAGGCTCTGCATTCAATGGTTCGAATCCCACCCTCTCCGCCAAATCAAAATAACCCATAAAACATTGTGTGTTCGATGCTGCTGTGCTGGAGCGTCACTCCAAATAAATCAGCTTGGTACGTAACACACGTCGTATATACTGTCCGAATTCCAACTAGCAGGAAAAGGGCCTATGCCCATTCAGTCAGGCACCCACTTGGGCCCCTACGAAATCCTCTCAGCTATTGGTGCGGGCGGGATGGGCGAGGTTTACCGTGCCCGTGATCCCAAGCTAGGGCGCGACGTAGCCATCAAGGTTCTTCCCGCCACGTTCGCGCGAGACCCCGAACGCATGTCGAGGTTCCAGCGCGAGGCCAAGGTTCTTGCCTCTCTTGATCATCCCAATATCGCCACAATTCACGGACTCGAAGAATCGGGCGGCACGCGTGCGCTCGTGATGCAGCTGGTCGAAGGACCAACGCTCGCCGATCGAATCAAGCAGGGGCCGATTGCCGTTGACGAAGCTATTCGCATCGCGAGGCAAATCGCAGATGCTTTGGAATATGCGCACGAACGAGGAATCATTCACCGCGACCTGAAGCCAGCAAACGTGAAGGTCACGGCAGACGACACTGTGAAGGTGCTCGATTTCGGTCTGGCGAAGGCGCTCGAAGGCGACCTAGCATCCATCGAAATTTCCACGTCACCGACCATTAGTCGAATGGCGACGCAGCGGGGAGTTCTGTTGGGCACCGCCGCCTATATGTCGCCTGAACAAGCCAAAGCCAAGCCCGTGGACCGACGTGCGGACATCTGGGCGTTCGGCTGCGTGCTTTACGAAATGCTGACAGGGAAGATGGCGTTCGGCGGCGAGACAGTAACGGACACGTTGGCGTCCATCATCAAAGAAGAACCGGACTGGAAGCTACTTCCCTCATCGACGCCGATACGGGTTCGCGTGTTATTGCAACGTTGCTTACAGAAGGACCCGAAACAACGATTGCGAGACATCGGCGACGCTCGTATCTCGCTCGACGAAGTTCTGTCGGGCGCACCCGACGGGTCACTCGCGGGAGCGGTGGGAATCTCCGCGCCACTCTGGCGCCGCGCCCTGCCGTGGACAGTTGCAGCTGCTTTCGCAATTGCGTTTGCCGTCGTGCTCGGATGGGCGTACCAGCGCCCCTTACTTGCTCCCGCTGCAACCCAATTGCTGCGCTTCCAAATCTCCCTGCCGGAGAAAGCAAATTTAGGCACGGCTTTGGCTCTCTCGCCCGATGGACGGCATTTGGCCTTTACGGCGAGAGCGCAGGATGGAGTGACTCGGCTGTGGGTTCGCGATCTGGATGCGCTCGTGTCGCGGCCTTTGGCTGGCACCGAAGACGCGATGTACGCCTTTTGGTCTCCGGACAGCCGTGTCCTCGGATTTGCAACTGCCAGCAAGCTCGGGAGAATTGACATTTCAGGCGGCGCTCCGCAAACCATCTGCGACGTGGGCGCGATTATCGGAGCATCGTGGAATCAAGTCGGTCTAGTTGTGTTCGGCACGTACGAGGGCGTGATGAAGGTTTCCGCGGCGGGCGGAACGCCTTCGCTCCTAACCAAGGTGGATGCCTCACGAGGGGAAGTTGCTCATGTACCCACTTCTTTCCTTCCGGACGGCCGTCATTTCCTCTACGTCCGCTATCCCGGCGCCGCTGGGGGAACTTATGTGGGATCGCTGGATGCCAAGCTTGAACAGCCGGGCTCCAAACCCCTGCTCGCTGGCCAGGCCGTCTATGCACCACCGTCACGGCCAGGACCCGGGCGTATTCTGTTTCTGCAAAATGGCGCGCTTATGGCCCAAACTTTCGACGCGGCCGGGATGGAGCTGAAGGGTGAGCCGGCGGCTATCGTTCAGCAAGCGGCCAATTTTACAGTCTCCGCCAGCGGTGTCTTGGCCTATACCGGGGGAAACGCGCCCCTACAGCTTACGTGGTTCGACCGGCAGGGGAAGGCTCTCGGGACGATTGGAGAACCTGGCATCCTTCCAGAGCCCGCTATTTCGCCGGACGGCAGCACGGTAGCGGTTACCCGCGAGGATTTGGAAGGCACGGGGACAGACCTCTGGCTTTACAACCTAGCACGTGGCACTCGGTCTCGTCTCACGTTCGACGGGCAAGCGAATCAGTATCCCGTCTGGTCTCCCGATGGCAGTCACATCGCCTTTCTCTCTACCCGCAACGGGGGCGGGACCGTCTACCAAAAGGCCATTAACGGCATTGGCCAGGACGAGGCTCTTGACAAGCATCCAGCGAGGATCGGGGCGCCACTGGATTGGTCCCGCGACGGCCGATATATCATCGAGGGGGTTGTCTCCGGCGCTAAGTCGACCAGCACTTCTATCTGGGTGTTGCCGCTCTCCCCGGAACAGGCGGCCGGCGATCGCAAGCCGTTTCCTTACCTCAATGAGCAGTTCAATGAGCTCGGTGCCAAGCTCTCTCCCAACGGCCAATGGCTGGCCTACGTCTCCGATGAGACGAAGCGCTATGAGATTTACGTTCAGACGTTTCCCAAGCTGGGGGGCAAGTGGCCGGTGTCCATCAACGGCGGCACGCGCCCCATCTGGAGCCGCGATGGCAAGGAGCTCTACTTCATCGGCTTGGATGGAAAGCTGATGGTAGTGGACGTGAAGAGCGGACCGGACGGGAGCTTCGAGGCGGGTGCGCCCAAAGCACTGTTCGATCCTCACTTCGGAGGAGACCAATACTCATGGTTCGACGTCACTAAGGACGGCCGCTTTCTGATTCCCACGGTGGTTGAGCAATCTGGCGCTCCCATCACGGTCGTGGTCAACTGGACAGCAGGAGTGAGCAAATGACCATTGGACGAGACCCGGGGCGTAGCAGATGGTCGCGCTGAAGGTCTTGGCGATGCTGTGCGAAGTCCCGTTGAAGGGGAATAACGGCGATCCAGCCCAAGAACAGTTTGGGCCCTATGGAGCTTAGTAAGGAGGATCATGTGGGTTATTGGGCTGCACTGCTTTTCACCACGGTTTTGCTTTCAGCGGAGGCTTGCATGGCCGCATCGACGAAGGCGGCCACTTGCGAGAGCCTCGTCGACCTGAAATTGCCGGACACAACGATCACTTCGGCTGAAACGGTCGCCGCAGGCACGTTTACATTGCCCGGAGATGAACTCGGCACGTCGCTCATCTCACCCAAAAGTCTGCCCGCTTTCTGCCGCGTCGTCGCTACTTTGCGGCCCAGCAAGGACTCTGATATCAAGATCGAAGTTTGGCTGCCCGTCAAGGGTTGGAACGGCAAGCTCGAGAGTGTCGGCAACGGGGGCTATGCCGGGTTCATAAGCTACGCCACGCCATCGACCTTTCCCGTTTTTCCGTCTCTCATGTCTGCGCTCCGGCAAGGCTATGCAACCGCAGGTACGGACACCGGGCACACCGGCGGCCTTGTGGATGCCAGCTTCGCGCTTGGACATCCCGAGAAGGTGACCGACTTCGGATATCGGGCGGTACACGAGATGACGCTAAAGGCCAAGGCCATCATCGCGGCGTTCTACGGTAAGAGCGCTCGCTATTCTTATTTCGACGGATGCTCCACTGGCGGCAGACAAGCCTTGAAGGAGGCGCAGCGCTACCCGAACGACTATGACGGTATCATCGCTGGTGCCCCAGCCAATTACTACTGGACCCATCTGGCAGTCGCTACCCTCTGGGTGGGCGTCATCACGCACAAAGACCCTGCCAGCTTTATTCCGCCCTCCAAATATCCGGTGATTCATGACGCGGTGATCAAAGCCTGCGACGCGGTGGATGGTATGAAAGACGGCCTCATCGACGATCCGCGACGCTGCCATTTCGATCCGAAGGTTCTCGAGTGCTCCGGCGCCGACGCACCTACCTGCTTGACCGCGCCGCAGGTAGAAGCGGCGAAAAAAATCTACGGTCCCGTCACCAATCCACGCACGGGTGCAGCGATCTTTCCGGGTCTCGAACCTGGCAGCGAACTCGGCTGGTCGATCCTTGCCGGCGGCAAGGAGCCCTCCGAGCTGGGCATAACTGCATTCCGCAACATCGTGTATCACGACGCGAATTGGGACTGGCGTACCTTCGATTTCGACAAAGGTGTCGCATTGATCGAGAAGGTGGATCAAAACACGTTCACCGCCAACGATCCCAACTTGGGGCCGTTCTTCTCGCACGGCGGAAAGCTGCTGATATACCACGGCTGGACAGACCCTCTGATCGCGTCCGAGAGCAGCGTCAACTACTACACCAGCGTTCTTAACAAGATGGGCGGGGCGTCAAAGGCTTCGAGCTCCATCCGACTGTTCATGGTCCCCGGAATGGATCACTGCGGCGGCGGCGAGGGCCCGAACCCGAACA
>Ga0187769_10000187_pt1 | contig 34083 bp, 32 predicted proteins | sample 0116_SJ02_MP02_1_FD_133140 | JGI IMG/M metagenome (GOLD analysis project Ga0187769, IMG submission 133140) | Tropical peat soil microbial communities from peatlands in Department of Meta, Colombia - 0116_SJ02_MP02_10_MG | ecosystem: Environmental > Terrestrial > Soil > Wetlands > Peat | place...
GTGGGACAGGCGTTCCATGAATTGCTGATGAACGCGATCGAGTGGGGTGGCAAACTCAATCCGCGACGCCAAGTTCGCATCTCCTATCTTCGAGCCAAACGCATGGTCCTGTATCGCATCGCCGATCCCGGGCCCGGATTTGATCTAGCCGAACTCGACCACGCGGCCATCGCTTACGGGGATGAGCCCATGAAACATGGCGATATTCGCCTGGAGAAGGGTTTGCGACCCGGCGGATTCGGACTCATGATGGTGAAGGCGAGCGTGGACGAATTGTTGTACAACGAAAAGCACAATGAAGTTGTCTTCGTGAAGTACCTTGACTGAGTTCAGCGACTCCCGCGTGTGTTCGGCGAAGACCGGATTGGTACCTTCGTAACATTGCAAGCCGTGTCAGGCAGCCCGTAGTCTACCCTCACAATTTGGGAAGGTCTGAGACCGACGGTGTGATCCACGGCCCGACCAACGGGAACGGTGAGCCTCGAGGCTCCCGGCATCGATTCGCGAACCGGCTCGGGCACAGCAGAGGGACTGGGCGCACGAAAGCGGTAGAGCGCCATGTGAGACGGGCCGCGGGGAACTTCGATGATCGCGGCACTCATCAGCATCACTTCACTGGCGGCAGCCATCCAGTGGGTGTACTACTGCCGGTCGGCTGTTGCTTCCACCCAAGACGTTCAGCCGTCCGGTCATCTACTTCGAGCTACAGGTGTGGCGAACGGAAAGCCGAATGGCGGCGACTTTGAACACTTTCTCGAGCTGGCCCGCCTGTGCCCGGAACGGGGCAACGACGCGGCACAGATGCGCGGGGTAGCTATCTACTACCAGCTGCTGCACCTGCTGGCTCGACTGCCCGGTGAGCCGCTCCCGGCTGTTTCTTGCTGGGCGAGACGGGAACAAAGAGCCTGCTCCCACTTTGCGGCAGTCGTGCTGGACCGAAGGATATCGTCCAGTCGGGATCTTTTCAGCCAGCATCGAGTCGACCGCGTGTAGTCGCTTCAGTTGGCTCGACCTACCCGCCCGCCCGCTGCTACCATGAACTCACGCGGGAGGACCCGTGTGGAACTTAGCTGCTGTAGGCCGACTGGAGGAGCGCGTCCTCGAAGCGATTGGTCGCGCGCAACTGCTGACGCCCGGTGACCGTGTGGCTGTGGCCGTCTCAGGCGGCTCCGATTCAGTGGCGTTGTTGCGGTTGCTCGAAACGATCCGCGGTGAACTTGGCGTCACGCTCCTGGTGGTTCACTTTAACCATGGACTGCGAGGTGAGGAATCGGAAGCCGATGCACAGTTTGCAGCCGCTTTGGCGAGTGGCCGCGGGCTTGATTTCATTTGTGAGCGCAAGGGGGTTCTGTCGGCTGCCAGAAAACACAAATGGAACCTCGAGGATGCGGCACGACGTCTCCGGTATGCTTTTTTCGAGCGAATCGTCGCCGAAGGCCGCGCGACGCGCGTTGCTGTGGCCCACACCGAGGACGATCAGGCCGAAACGGTTCTCGCACATCTGCTTCGAGGAACCGGTCTCGCGGGGCTTGCCGGGATCTATCCGTTCGTTGGCTCCGTTATCCGACCGCTGCTGGGCGAGCGCCGCGCGGACCTTCGTGAATACCTTCGCACCCTCGGCCAGAGCTGGCGAGAAGATTCGACGAATCTTGATACCCGACGCCTGCGAGCTCGGATGCGCAGCCGGCTGCTGCCCTTGCTCGAGCGAGAGTTCTCTCCACAGGTAACAAAACACCTTGCTCAATTGGCCGAACTGGCGCGAGAAGAAGAGGCATTCTGGGACGTGCTCGTCGAAGATCGGTTTTGCAAGCTTGCAACCAAACACGACGAGACACTTAACATCCCCCTTCAGGACCTGTTCCGTCCGATGGACATCGCTCGAGATCGGGCCCCGAGCGAGAGGAGCGTTCTGCCGAGACCGAATTCGTTGCGCGCGTTGACCGAACGCTTGATCCGGCGTCTATATCAAGAGGTCTCCGGCGGTCGGCAAGGACTCACGGCGGGACACGTGAGGCAGGTGATTCACCTTGCTGCGGAGTCCTCGAGCGGGCATCAGGTGGAATTGCCCGGCGGCGTTGTGGTGGAGCGCGTTTTCAGCGAATTGGTTTTCTCGCGACGGCCTGGAGCTGCACCTCACAGCAAACCGAGCGGTGAGCGGGAGGGCACGTACCAGCACCTGGTGACTCTGCCGGATCATGGCGAAACGACGGTTTCCGTCCCTGAACTGAAACGCCGCTTTTGCCTGAAAGTGATTGACTGGTCTCTGGCGGAGCGCGACACTACCAAAGAGAAGGCAGCCCTCGACCGAGACCGACTGTCGGCGCCTCTGGTGCTGCGCAATTGGCGACAGGGAGACGCCTATCGCGCGAGGGGTCATCGAGAGGTCGAGAAGCTCAAGAGAATGTTTCTGGCGCGACATGTGCCGAGGCGCGATCGAGCCAGCTGGCCGGTACTGGAGAGTGGCGGTCGTGTGGCTTGGGTCCGCGGGATGCCACCGGCAGACGAGTTTTCAGCCGGGGAGGGCACGCGGGTCGGCGTAGTGATCGAGGAAGAGCGCCTTTGAGAGGCGAACTGAACGTAGCGGTCACTCGAAAGCGTCTTGCGGCTCGGGTTGAGCAGATGGGGCGAAGGATTTCGCGCGATTACGCCGGTCGAACGCTCGACGTCGTTGTGGTGCTGGAGAATGCCTTTCTTTTTGCGGCAGATCTCGTTCGTGAGATTTCCGCTCCCGTCGCCTGTCACTTTGTGCGATCGGAAATGCGCGACGTTCGCCTAGCCGGGCATGATTACCGGGAGATTTTCTTCAGCCCGCCCCCGGCGCTGCGCGGCCGAGATGTTTTGGTGGTCGATGCGGTCCTAAACACTGGTGTCACTCAAGATTTCTTGCTGAAGCGCTTGGAGGAAGGTCGACCGCGGTCGCTGCGCCTGGCGGTATTGTTTGACAAGCTGGCATCGCGAAAAGTGAACGTCAGCGCTGAATACACGGGCTTCGATGCCGCATCTAAACATTGGGTAGGCTATGGTCTTGGTGACGCACGGGGGCTGCACAGGAATCTGCCGTACGTGGCCGCCAAAGGGACAGGCGGGCCGAGACACGCCGTACGCAGGGTTCGGAAGGCGATGAGGTAAAGGTGAATTCAACAGTACGCACAATTCTTTTTTGGGTCATGATGATCGCGCTCGCGGCCGTGCTCTGGCAGATGGCCTCGAAAGGCGGACCCACACCGCACGAAGAGGAGACGAATTACTCAAGTTTCCTTGACAAGGTGAATGCCGGAAGCGTTAAAGACGTCACCATCATGCTTTCGCCGAACAGTGCCGAGCTACAAGGCGATTACAAGGATGGCACGCGCTTTCATGGTGTGACGGTCGCCAACGCGGCGATCCCGGACGTTACCAAGACCCTGCAAGACCAGAAGGTTCCCTTCAACTATAAGGAAGTCAAAGAGGCCAACTGGCTGAGCCTCGTTATGACGCTTGCGCCGATCCTACTGATTCTGGGTTTTTGGATTTTCATGATGCGGCAGATGCAGGCAGGCGGGAACAAGGCGCTTAGTTTCGGCAAGTCGCGCGCACGCCTGCTGACGGCGCAGCAGAAGAAAGCCACCTTCAAAGACGTGGCTGGCATCGACGAAGCCAAAGAAGAGCTCTACGAAATCATCGACTTCTTGAAGGATCCGCAAAAGTTCCAAAAGCTCGGTGGACGCATTCCCAAGGGAGTACTGCTCGTCGGTCCTCCGGGTACGGGCAAGACCTTGCTGGCGCGGGCGATCGCCGGCGAAGCGAACGTGCCGTTTTTCTCCATTTCCGGGTCGGATTTTGTGGAAATGTTCGTCGGCGTAGGCGCAAGTCGCGTTCGTGATCTTTTCGAACAGGGAAAAAAGAACGCGCCTTGCATCATCTTCATCGACGAAATCGATGCGGTTGGCCGACATCGCGGAGCCGGTTTAGGCGGTGGCCACGATGAGCGCGAACAGACGCTAAACGCGTTGCTTGTCGAAATGGACGGGTTCGAGTCGAATGAGGGCGTGATCCTCATCGCCGCGACGAATCGGCCTGACGTGCTCGATCCCGCGCTACTGCGGCCCGGTCGGTTTGATCGGCGTGTCGTCGTGCCGCGACCCGACGTGAGAGGCCGCGAGGAAATTCTGCGCGTGCATACGCGCAAAGTGCCGCTGGCGGAAGATGTAGACCTGTCCGTGATTGCGCGGGGCACACCGGGATTTTCCGGCGCCGACATGGCCAATCTGGTCAACGAAGCGGCCCTGTGGGCCGCGCGGCAGAACCGAAAGTTCGTGGCCATGGCGGATTTCGAAATGTCGAAGGATAAAGTGCTCATGGGCGCCGAGCGCAAGTCCATGATTTTGTCTGACGAGGAGAAGAGAAACACGGCCTATCACGAGGCCGGGCACGCCCTGGTCGCGGCGATGACGCCGGGAGCCGACCCGTTACACAAGGTGACCATCATTCCGCGCGGCATGGCGCTGGGCGTCACCATGCAGCTACCGATCGACGACAAGCATACGTACACGAAGGAGTTTCTCGAAGCCCAGCTCGCTGTTCTCATGGGCGGCCGCGCTGCCGAGGAAATCTTCCTGCACCACATTACCACCGGCGCAGGCAACGATATCGAGCGCGCCACCGAAATTGCGCGGCAGATGGTCTGCGAGTGGGGCATGAGTCCACTCGGCCCGCTTACGTTTGGCAAGAAAGAAGAGCAGATCTTCCTCGGCCGGGAAATCGCGCAACATCGCGACTACTCCGAAGACACGGCCATCAAGATTGACGGCGAAGTGCGTACCATCGTCAGCACGGGCTATGCGAAGGCTCGGAATATTCTTGAGACGCACCGCGACACGCTCGAGCGCATTGCCCAGGCACTGCTAGATCGGGAAGTGCTGGATGCAGCCGAGCTCAAGCTCCTAATGGACGGCAAGCCGCTACCAGACAAAACACCACCGCCGCCTCCGGCTGCACCCCCCGTGCCGGCCAAGGAACCGCAGCTGACGCTGCGTCCGGAACCGCGCCCGATTCCTGGCATGGCCAAAGGCGAAAAGCCAGCGCCGGCCTGAAGCGGGTCCTGTCTTCACCGCCGCGCTTCTGCCACGTCCCTACCCACTGCCTTTCGTGCACATTCGACCGAGCTGCGCTCGTGGGGCTTGGCTACGCTCGGTTTCGCCCTTTGACAGGTTGCGAAAAGGCGTAGAATACCGCCATGACCAAGCAGCCTCGTGACACGTTCGAACTCGACTGCCCGTGCTGCAGCGCGAAGCTGACCGTGGATCGCGCGCTGGGCGTCATCCTGGCCCACACCACGCCAGTTCGTCCGCCCTCGATTGATTTGGACGACACGGCCAGCCTGCTCCGCGCACACGAAGACGCCGTCGAGGCAAAATTCCGCGCGTCGGTCGAAGCCGAAAAGGTGAAGGAAGACGTGCTCGCTCGGAAGTTTGCCGAAGGCCTGAAAAAGGCAAAGGATGCACCCGTCGAAAAGCCGATGCGCGATTTCGATCTCGATTAGGGCTCGATGGTTCCGCTTGCGGCTCTGTGATGTCTCCGGCGTCCACGTTGCCCTCCTTTTCGTCTTCCTCACAGCTGTTCTGGCTCTGATTTCGCCCCCGAACCTCGTGTCGCAATCCAAGAAAGCAAGCACACGCCCTGTCCAACTCGATCGGGGTATCCAGTGGCGCCGGGATCGCGCGACAGGGGAATTGCACCCGTTAACGGCTGGCGAGGGGGAAGCCGGCACGTCGAGCGAGATGGCAACGAACCCCCGCGCCCTGCGCGTGCGCACGCAGATGGTCGCCGTTACCTGCATCGTTTCCTCGGCGGACGGCACGGCCGTAACCGGGCTAGGCCGAGATGACTTCCGCATTCTCGATGATGGCGCGGTGCGTCCGATTTCCTATTTCGACGCCTCGACCGAGCCCGCCAGCATCGCACTCGTCGTGGACGCCAGCCCCAGTGTGCTGCGTGACTCCGAGGAAATGAAGCGGGCGGCCGAGGCGTTGATCCAATCGCTCGCGCCTCTTGATCAGGCCGCGGTTGTCGACTTTTCGGCACACACCTACCTCTTACTCGGATTCTCGGACGTGCGCGAGCAGATTCGCCGCGCCGTTGCGCGTGTAGACGTTCGTGAATTGCTGGGCGACACGGGCGGATCGAACATCTATGAAGCTGTCTATTTAGCCGCCTATGACCTTTTTCCGGGACGCAAGGGTCGCAAAGCCATTTTGTTGCTCACCGATGGACAGGACAGCGGATTAGGTCTCACACTCGATCCCGCCAGCACTGTGCCGGGACCCGGCCGAACGGTCGACCGACTCACCTTTGACGATGTCGCGCGGATCCTCGCCGATGAGGACATTCAGGTATTTGCCGTTTCGACTGAAAACCGCCCGGCCGTGATGACGCAGGAATGGCTCGCAGCGCACGAAAACACAACGCTCGTCAATCCATCGGCCCGTCGGTTGGGGATTCCGCCTTACACGCTCTACCTGGCCGAGCTGGTTCGGCGCGCGGGCGGCCAGCTTTACTTTCTGCGCGAGAGCGAAACGATGGCCGATGCCTTTCGCAGGATCGCCGAGAAAATCCGGGCGGAGTACACCGTTGGTTTCTCTCCGGCGGAAGCCGCAAGCAGCGGCGGCGCCAGCCCCGGATGGCATCGGCTGAGCGTCGCGGTCATCGACCAGCCGAACACCCGGGTGTCCCACCGCGCCGCCTATTACGTGGCTGTGCCGTAGGAGCGCCTCTCGCCGACTCCTCTCGTTTTCAAGAAAACCGTGATTCAATAGCGGTTCGTGATTCGCCGAGGAAAATTCAGCCTTCGGTTGCCCTCCCGAGTGCTCCGGCTCGGCGAGCGAACGCTCGTCATGGGTGTGTTAAACGTGACCCCAGACAGCTTTTCCGACGGTGGTCAGTACTTCGATCGGGAGCAGGCGGTCCGGCGGGCGTTCGAGATCGAGCGTACCGGGGCAGACATCCTCGACATTGGCGGTGAATCGACGCGTCCTGGATCGCGAAGAATCTCTCTCGAGCAGGAGATCGAGCGCGTGGTGCCGGTACTTGAGAAACTGCGCGGGCGGCTCAAAATCCCGATTTCGATCGACACAAGCAAGTCGGAAGTTGCCGAAGCGGCAGCCGATCGAGGCGCCGAGATCATCAACGACGTCACGGCTCTCCGCGCCGATCCGCGCCTGGCCGAAATCGCGGCACGCAGAAGGCTCGCGCTTATCCTGATGCACATGCGAGGCGAGCCCCGCACCATGCAGAAAAAGCCTTTTGCGCGCGAGGTCATGGGCGATGTGAGAATCGGCTTAAAACACGCGGTGGCTCGGGCGCGCCAGGCGGGAGTAGGGAGATCACAGATCCTTCTCGATCCCGGGATTGGATTTGGAAAAAGCGCACGGCAGAATTTCGAACTTCTAAGGCGCCTACCTGAACTCGCGCGCCTCGGCTTTCCGCTGCTGGTCGGGACGTCACGAAAGGGTTTCATCGGGAAAGCGCTGGGCGCAAGGGCTCAAGAGGAGCGGATATGGGGCACCGCGGCAACCGTCGCTGCCAGTGTCCTCGGCGGTGCGCACATCATTCGCGTCCACGACGTCGCCGAAATGGTACAGGTGGCGGTGATCGCCGATGCCATTTTGAATCCAGGTGTGGTCGCTCGCAAGCGCCTAGCCCCATGACGGTGGACACTTCTTTACTCGGGTCGCCCGACGAGCGTGCCAATTCCCGCAACGCGCTCATCGCCGGTTTCTTGGGCTGGACGCTCGACGCGTTCGATTATTTCATCCTGACGTACGTTTTGGCGCAGGTCGGCGCCGACTTCCACCGCTCGATTGTCGACATGGCCGAGACGATCACCGTCAGCCTTATGGTGAGGCCGATCGGCGCGCTGATCTTTGGCTTGATGGCGGACCGCTACGGCCGACGCTTGCCGCTGATGTTGGATATCCTTTTTTATTCCATTTTCGAAGTTCTTTCGGGGTTGGCCCGGACCTACCGCACGTTTTTCATCCTGCGGCTGCTCTATGGCATTGCCATGGGAGGCGAATGGGGTGTGGGCGCTTCCCTGGCGATGGAATCGGTCCCTGCAAAGTGGCGGGGAATCCTTTCCGGCCTTCTGCAGGAAGGTTACGCGTTGGGAAATCTACTTGCAGCCATCGCGTTTTGGAGGATTTTTCCCCACTGGGGATGGCGCCCCATGTTTTTCATTGGCGGTCTGCCGGCACTGCTGGTGCTTTTCATTCGCGCCAAGGTGAAGGAGAGCGAGGCGTGGAAGGCGGAGGCGGCCGCCCGGGCGAGTTGGCGGGAATATCTCAAGGCTGTGGTCGGGAACTGGAAGCGTTTTGTCTATCTCGTTCTGCTGATATCTGTCCTGGCCTTTATGTCGCACGGCACGCAAGATCTCTATCCGACCTTTCTCGAACACGAGCGCCAGTTCAGTACGCAAACGACGGCCATCATCAACGCGATCTCGATGGTGGGCGCGATCATCGGCGGGCTTCTCGTCGGACTGTATTCGGACCGCTATGGCCGGCGCCGGGCGATGGTTACCTCGGCTCTGCTGGCTTTGCTCATAATTCCCGCATGGGTTTTCGCACCGACCACGGCGTGGATCGTGGTCGGAGCCTTCGGGATGCAGTTCATGGTGCAGGGGGCCTGGGGTGTCGTTCCCGCGCACACCAACGAGCTTTCGCCGGGGGCGCTGCGCGGATTTTTTCCTGGTTTCGCGTATCAGCTCGGCGTACTGATTGCCGCAGGTTCGGCGACCGTAGAGGCCGTACTCACCCGGCACTTCACATACGCACAGGCTATGGGGGGTTTTGCCGCCGTCTCGTTTGTGCTGGGAACCGTCGTGATCCTAGCCGGACCGGAGGCGCACCGCGTGCGGTTCGGCAAAGCGTCGTAGTCTCAGACAGCGCTCGCGAGATTGCGTAGGGTGCGCCCTTTGGCCCGGTAAAGGGCATGGTCCGCGCTGGCTAGGATCGACAGCACGGAATCTCCTTCTTGGGGATAGACGGCAACTCCCGCGCTCGCCGTGAGGCGGGGCAATTCTTCGTCCTTTGCGATGGCTTCCGACACGCGGCGCGCAACTTCGCGCGCTGCCTCTTTCGCGGTTTCCGGCAGAACCAGAGCGAACTCGTCACCTCCGTACCGCGCAGCCGTGTCGATCGCGCGCGAGTTCAATTGCATCGCGTGAGCCACGCGACAGATGGCCCGGCTCCCGACGGCGTGGCCGTATTCATCATTGATGCGCTTCAAGTGATCCAGATCAAACAGCAATAGGGAAAAGGGCCTTCCTGTGCGCTTCGTACGTTCGATCTCGCTTGCCAGTGCGTCGATCAGCCGACGATAGTTCGCAAGACCTGTCAAGGGATCGCTCGCAGCCAGCCGCCGGACATGTTCGAACAGTTCGACGTTGTCGAGCAGTGCGCCCGTGAGCAGCACCGCATAGCTCGCAAACTGCAGCCCCACGCCCAGCGCGAAGGGTCCGTCGAGAGGTCGCTCGGACTGACTGGCCGCCAGGCACGAGCCCACGCTCAAACCCGTCATCAGATAAAGAGAGTGATCGAACGCGGAATGTGCGTAGTCGAGGCGCCGGTAATAGCCGATCGTGGCGATCGAAAACAGCAGCACGGGGAACAGGTTCCCGGGCCTTGGAAACAGTCCGTCGGAGTGAACCACGAAGTCGGCCGGCAGCCACCGGTGCGTGCCGCTGAGCGCCGTAGCCAGCGCGAGGACCAGGCACAGGGCTATCGCGATCTCGCGGGCAGGATAGCGGGACATCGGCAGCCGACGCTCCACGTACAGTGCGACGACCATGAGAACCGCCACAACGGTACAGGCGATGACCCAGGTGATTGGGTCGCGCGGTGTCGCATTGGGATCCGGCGCCGGAGAGTGGAAGGTAACGAAGCTCGAGCTGATGAGCGTGATGCCGATGATAACGAAGCCGCAAGAAAGGACCAGCGGCAGGCGGTCGCCGGTTCCCCGGAATCGGACCAAGGCCAGGGCGGCGAAGGTGAGGGCGAGAAACCCTGTGGTGATTTCGACTTCGCCGTAGAGCCATACGTCAAGGCCGACGCGAGAATGGCGCGACCAGGCGGCCAGAAGAAAAATGCCAGCGGCTGCGGCCGCGAAAAGATAGGCGAAGCGGCGCCTCCCCAGATGGGTCCGCCGATCACTCCAGTGATTTACCCGAGGTCCCACGTCCATAGGACTCCTTGTCATCAGGGTAAACCCGCTCGAGGCGGACGGCGACGACCAACTGCCAGATTCTGTTGCCTATGCCGCAACCTTGAAGACTTGTGAGTGATCGACCACTGCGATCGAGGGTGCGTCCCGTTCGAAGGTCGCGTGCTAAAATGATCTTGCGTCGTCGCTTCCGAATTCTCAAGCAATCGGGCGGGCCGAAACACTCGGCCCTTTTTGTGTAGCCGCAGGTCGAAAGCCAAGCATGACATCGATTCGCAATATCGCCATCATCGCCCATGTTGATCACGGGAAGACCACGCTGGTCGACGCCATGCTGCGCCAGAGCGGGATCTTCCGCGAGAACCAGGAAGTGGTGAAGCGCGTGATGGATTCTAACGAACTCGAGCGCGAGCGCGGGATCACAATCCTGGCGAAGAATACGGCGATCACCTACCGCGGAACAAAGATCAATATCGTGGATACTCCGGGCCACAGCGATTTCGGCGGCGAGGTCGAGCGTGCCTTGCGCATGGTGGATGGCGTGCTTGTGCTTGTGGACGCCAGCGAAGGCCCGCTGCCGCAAACTCGTTACGTGCTGCAAAAGGCGCTGGCCGCGAAGCTGCCGCCGATCATGGTCCTGAACAAGATTGACCGGCCTGACGCGCGCCCGGCCGCTGTGCTCGATGAGGTCTACGATTTGTTGATCGATCTGGACGCGACCGAAGATCAACTCGATTTTCCTATCCTCTATACCAATGCAAAAACTGGCGCGGCCCACCGCGCCATGGGCGACGGTTCCACAACACTCGAGCCGCTGTTTGAGGAAATCATCACCTCCATACCTCCGCCCTCCGGCGATCCAAAGGCCGTTCTGCAAATCCAGGTGACGAACCTTGATTACAGTGATTTTCTGGGTCGCATCGCTATCGCCCGTGTGTTCGAGGGGACGCTCAAGCGTGGATCGGAAGTAGCCATTGCCAAACGGAGTGGGAGGATCGAGTCGGCCAAGATCACCAAGCTGTTTACGTTTCGGGGCCTCGAGCGCGATGAAGCCGACGAGGTGTCGGCGGGTGACATCGTGGCCATCGCGGGAGTGGAAGATATCCAGATCGGCGAAAGCATTACCGATCTCGAACACCCTGCCCCGCTTGAGCCCTTGACGATCGACGATCCGACCCTTGCCATGGTGTTCACGATCAACACTTCGCCCTTTGCCGGCCGTGAAGGGACCTTTGTTACGTCCCGTGATTTGCGCGCGCGGCTCGAAAAGGAGCTTCTGACCAACGTCTCGCTGCGAGTGGAAGACACCAGCTCGACCGACGCCTTCCGCGTGCTCGGCCGCGGCGAATTGCAGCTGGCCATTCTGATTGAAACGATGCGCCGGGAAGGTTACGAGTTGATGGTCGGCAAGCCGGAAATCGTGGTGCGAAACGAAAACGGCCGACGCCTAGAACCGCTCGAGTCCCTGGTGATCGACTGCCCGGAGAATTTCATCGGCATCGTGATGGAGTCGGTCGGCAGCCGTCGCGGTGAGATGAAGAAGATGGTCAACCATCATTCCGGACGCGTACGGATGGAGTTCACCATCCCGTCACGCGGACTGATCGGCCTGCGCGGTCAGCTGCTCACCGACACGCGCGGCACGGCACTGATTCACTCGATCCTCGAAGGCTGGACCGATTACGCCGGTGACATGGCCATGCGGCCCACCGGCGCGCTCGTCGCCGATCGCAGCGGTACGTCCACCGCCTATGCGATCTGGGGAATTCAAGAACGCGGCGAGATGATGATTGGCCCGGGCGTGGAGGTTTATGAAGGAATGATCGTCGGTGAAAATTCGCGCGAAGAAGACATGAACGTGAACATTACCAAAGAGAAGAAACTCACGAACATGCGTTCTTCTACCGCCGACGAAGCCATTCGGCTGATCCCACCGCGTGAAATGACGCTCGAAAAAGCGATCGAGTTCATTGCCGATGACGAGTACGTCGAAGTCACGCCCCGATCCATCCGCCTGCGCAAGAAGGTGCTGGACTCGAAAAAGCGCCCCAAGCGCTGGCAAGAGATCCGCGCCAGCGCCGAGGCCTCTTCCTAGACGCTCTTTTATCCTCCGCCAATCACCGCATCCGCTTCGATTTCGACCAGCATCTCCGGATCGATCAGACGGCTGACCTCCACCATGGCTGTCGCGGGACGAATCTCGCCAAAGAACTCACCATGCGCGCGGCCGATTTTCTCCCAGTCGGCGATGCGCGTCACGTACATGCGCGTGCGCACGACGTCGGCAAGGCATGCGCCGGCCTTGGTGAGTGCAGACTCGATATTCCGCAAGACTTGGATGGTCTGCGCATAGGGATCACCCGCCCCTACGATTTTGCCCTTCGCGTCAGTCGCGGTGGTTCCTGAGACGTATACGTTCGCTCCGACGCGAACGGCTCGTGAATAGCCGACGATCGGCTCCCATGGTGTTCCGGTCGCGATCTTCGTTCGTTCCATTTTTTTCCTCGCTTGCATTTTCTTCTACGGATCGAAGCGCGCACGCCACTCGGGCGGCACGACGGGACACAGATCTTCGCGCCTGCCGAAAACGCCATAGCGAATACGGGCAACGAAGTCGTAGCCTAGATCTCGCACCGGCCGCGGCACCGCCGAGATCAACCCACCTAAGAACCGCCAGCCGCCACCCAGCCGCCGAAGGATATGAATCAAGGCGTCGGAGCGCACGAGCAGCGCCCCTTGCTCGGTCTGCACGACAATGCTATCGGGCAAGCTCGAGCGCTTGGCGAGAGGCACGAGCGAGGAAAACGTGGAGCCTTGCAGGGGCGCAAACCGCAAGGCGCTGCCCGAGTGATCATGCTTCAGCACCAACTTCACCGTCCCGTGGCATAGAGCGCAGTGCCCATCATAGAACAGCATCTCGGGAGTCGGTCCTAGCGGCGCCACGCTAATCGAAAGCATAGCACGCCCTCTGGAACTGGAAGTCTAGACCGCGCTCATCCGGCTCGACCAAACTGCCGCTGGACAGAGGTTAGCGAACTCTCTAATCTACCTTGCGTTTGGACGTTATGGAGAAGCTCCGTTGAAGTGCAACAGCATCTTGGATGCGATCGGACAGACGCCGCTCATCCGGCTCAACCGCGTAGCGAAGGATGTTCCGGCGGAAGTGTACGTGAAGGCGGAATATCTTAACCCCGGCGGCTCCATGAAGGACCGCATCGCGCTAGGGATGATCGACGAGGCCGAGCGCAAGGGACTGCTGCGGCCCGGCGGAACCATCGTCGAGGCAACTTCCGGCAATACAGGAATGGCTCTGGCCATTCTCGCCGCCGTTCGCGGATACAAGGTCGTCTTCACCATCAATGACAAGCAATCGCGCGAAAAAATCGATCAACTGAAGGCCTTCGGAGCCGAAGTGATTGTTTGTCCTACGGCGGTTGAGCCCGAGGATTCGCGCAGCTACTATTCAGTCGCCAAGAAGCTCGCGCGCGAAATTCCCAATTCCTACTATGCGAACCATTACGACAACCCGGCCAATCCCGAAGCTCATTACCGCAGCACAGGTCCCGAAATCTGGAAAGACACGGAAGGGAAAATCACGCATTTTGTCTGCGGTCTCGGAACGGGCGGCACAGCCAGCGGGGCTGGACGCTATCTGAAGGAGCAAAACCCCCGTCTGAAGGTGATTGGGGTCGATCCCTACGGATCGCTGTTTTACGAGTATTTCAAAACAGGCAACATCGGCAAGGCGCGGACGTATGTGGTCGAAGGAATCGGCGAAGACATCCTGCCCGGTGCTCTGGACTTTTCCGTGCTCGATGACATTGTGCAGGTAAGCGACGAAGAATGCTTTCTCTGGGCGCGGCGCTTGGCCAAGCGGGAGGGAATCTTCACGGGCGGTTCCGGAGGCGGATGCGTTTCGGCGGCGTTACGCGTCGCGAAGAACTGCAAAAAAGGTGAACTCGTCGTGGGGCTGCTGCCCGATGCCGGTACGCGCTATTTGAGCAAGCTATACAACGACAGCTGGATGCGCGAACTCGGATACGCCGATCAGGAGGTGACGCTTACGGCAGCCGACGTGATTCGTGTGAAGCGGCAGAACGGCAAGAGGCGAGAACTCGTCAAAGTCGGACCCAATCGAACCGTGTTTCAGGCCCTGCAAACCATGCAGCAGCAGGACATTTCGCAGCTCCCCATCTTCGAAGATGGACGATCGGTCGGTTCGCTGTTTGAAGACAAAATCCTGAATCTGGCGCTGCAGGGGAAGGACCTCCGCAAATTGATCGTCCGCGAAGTCATGGGCCCACCGCTGCCCCAGGTTCCCTCAAACGCACCCATCGAGCGCATCACCCACCTGCTGAGCCATGAAAGCCCGGCTGTGTTTGTGGAGATGGAGTCGGGTGAACTGGAAGTGCTCACGAAGTTCGATCTGATGGACACGATTGCTGGTCTCGTCAGCCAGAAGCGATGAACCGTTCCTCCCCTGGGAACCTCGCGATAAATCCCTTACATCTTAGACACTTGACAGTCGCTCGACGGATGTGGTATCCCCAGCAACAGCGAGGCTGGGATCGCCCGGCATTAGGGCTCCCAGTTGGGTGGGTTCGAGGGTGAGTGTCCGGCGCGAGTAAGAGGTCCTCGCGGCGGACAAATGGGTGGGATTTAGGAACTCTGACCTTGGAAGAAATCTGGGTGGTAGGTGGGTTCTCAGCTCACGGGGGTGGTTCATGAGTAATTTTTCTGCACGGCCGCAGTGTGTCTTCTCGTTAGTCTTTTGCCTTGGGGTCCTGTTTGCCTGTACAACGCCTGTTTGGGCGCAATCGGCGACGACGGGTGCTCTTACGGGAACGATTACGGATCCGTCCGGGGGCGTGATCTCGGGTGCCACTGTTACGGCCACGAACACGGCGACCGGCCAGGCACGTACGGCGATGACCGACGCATCGGGCGTGTATAAATTCTCGCTCTTACCTGTTGGTAGCTACTCGGTGAAGTTCTCGGCGAGCGGCTTCAAGACCTCTGAGATTCCTTCGGTGACGATCAACATCGCGGAAACCGCCGTGGTGAATCAGAAGCTGGAACTGGGTGCACAGGCAACCGAAGTCACCGTGCAAGGCACGGTCGAGACCGTGCAGACGCAAAATGCGACGGTAGGAACACTTGTGGGATCAGACACGGTCACGAGTCTGCCCCTGAATTCGCGCAACTATACGCAGATTATTGATCTTTCCCCGGGGGTCGTGGTGAACGTTGCCAGCGCTGCGGCTGTGGGCAATGGCACGCAGGACATCAACGTCAACGGAATGGGTTCTGACCAAAACAACTACATGATGGACGGCGCAACTCTGACCAATTACGGCAGCGGGGGTGGCGCACAATCAGGAAACTTCCCCGGGATCGGAATCCCCAATCCGGACTCGATTCAGGAATTCAAGATCCAGACTTCGCAGTACGATGCCGAGTTCGGCCGGAACCCGGGCGCCAGTGTCAATGTCGTGACGAAGGACGGGACCAATCAGTTCCACGGTAATGCTTGGGAGTTTTTCCGCAATAGCTTCTTGGACGGAAACGACTTCTTTAACAAGTATACGCAACAGAACGTGCTTCATACCGGGAACCATCCCCAGACCCTGAACGAAAATCTGTTCGGCGGAACCATCGGGGGCCCGATCAAGAAAGACAAGCTTTTCTTCTTCTTTTCCTATCAAGGTTTTCGGCAAAAGAACGCGCTCGGCACAAACGGTTTTGCGTCGGGCTTTACGACCGGCCTGACTTTGTTGCCTCTCAGTGAGCCCGACGGTACCCGCAATAACGAGGCCGGAACCATTCCATTGAACTGGAACGCTGCGAATCCTCCCTGCAACTACAACACGTATCGCGGATATCTAGGATGTGTGTTTAACGGAGTCACTGGATTTGGCACGAACGTCACGATTCATGAACCCAATCAGACGACCTTGAGCGATGCCACGACAAACATCAACAACGTGGCTGTGAATTTTCTGCGCGCCCCGGGACCGAAATCCGGCCTGAATCAGGGCTTCTGGATGCCGAGCGTACCCTTTCGGAATGGCACTCCCGCCGTCAATTGTTTCACTGGTCCTTGCAGCTCGATATCGGTTTCGAGCCCCATTCTAGCGAACGAGAACCAATACCTTGGGAACGTCGAGTACGTCCTGAACTCCAAGAACACAATCTCGGAAAAGTTCTTCACTTCCACGGATCCACAGGTGCAACCCTTCGTTTGCCTTGGCCCCTGCACTCCAGGTGCTCCGGAGGATGTGACCTACACGGCGACCAGCCTGGTACTAAAGCTCACGACAGTGGCCACCAGCAACTTAGTGAACGACGCCTCGTTCTCGTTCCAGCGCCAAACCACGGTGGCAGTACCACAGACCTACCTGACGGCTTGTTCGATCGGCGTCATTCCTCCGCTCGCCGACGGGAACTGCTCGAACCTTAACGGCGTCACGGGCATCAATCCGATCCCGCTTCAGATTCCGACCATCGAAGGCCTGGGTGTGACCTTTGCTCCGAACGCCCTATTTCCCGGCAGCCCACAATACGGAGTCCCGAACGAAGGGATTTACAACAACGGCGGGAACTTCTTTTCCTCGGCCTCCAACTTCTTCAACTACTTCCAAGGCAACGATGTGCTTTCTTGGAACCACGGCAAGCATGCCATCCGGACCGGCTTCTGGGTGAATCGTATTCAATACAACTGGATCCTCCCAGGAAGAGGAGGCGATCTTTTCTTCAATACCGGCGACTTCCTAACGAGCTCGAGCGGTTTGCCCGACACCGGCACCGCACCGCAGGTGAATGGCGTTCTGGTCAGTTTCTGGTCACTGGCTCCGACCAACGGCAACAAACACAACCAGGTGGCCAATCAGTTCGCCTCGTTTGTCGAAGACGACATTAAGGTGAGTCCGAAGCTAACCCTAAACCTGGGGCTTCGTTGGGAATATGATGGCTATCCGTCCGACCGGACGGGTCTGTTCACCGATGGTTGGGCCAGCGCGGCTGCTCAGGTGAATACGGGCTCCTTCTTTCTTGGACCCGAGGTTGTGAACGGCCCAGGTACGCCGAACAATGCCGCAGGCACGCTCGCAGGCATGGCTGTGCAGTCGAACTACAGTCCGAATATCAGAGCATGTGGGAATCCACTTGCACCCATTGCATGCGGACTTGCGGCGCCCGCCAATATTTACCCTGGTTACCCCGGCGGTGCGACCGGAGTAACCATCAACAACAACAAGACGCTTGTCCATGGCGCGCCCATCGACAACTTTGCACCGCGAATTGGTTTGGCCTGGCAGCCGTTTAGCGAAAAGTTCGTTATCCGCGCCGGCTACGGCATCTTCTACGATGCCGTGTACGCAAACCTGCTGGCGAACAACAATGCAAACAATCCGCCCTACGCCGGTTTCATTCCCAGCTCGGTCGTCAACTCCTTCGACTATCCGGCCCCTCTATCCACCGGTATCCTGGGATGGCAACCTCGCACACTCCAGGTCGTTCGTGGCAGTGACGCAACCGGCGCCACGACAATCACTTCCGACAACGGAGCTCTTGGACTGGGCACGACCCGTATCGACGAGGGCATCGGTGTACCGTTGGTTCAACAATACAACCTGGACCTGCAGTACGAGGTTGCCCACGGATGGGTTGTCGATGTCGGCTACGTCGGCTCTCACGGCGTGTCTCTGTACGATTGGTCGAGGCCGATCAACATCGCCTTCTTGGCTCCCAACGCCCCGAACGAGCCGCTCCCGACCGATATTCAGAACCGGCGAATGATTTTAGGATCGGGCGCACCGGGTACTCCGAATGCCTTCCCCTTCAATGATCCGAACAACACGAACCCGGCGACCCAAGTCCTGGATAACCTCGGTGCTACGTCACCCTTTAGCCCTGGGAATCCTGGGAACTACCTGGGACGCGTAAGCTATCTGGGCTTTGGAGCTAACGGCCTGGCGACCACGAATACCGATGGTGCTTCGCTTTACGACAGCCTACAAATGCAAGTCAGGCATCAATTCTCCAAGGGCCTTCTTCTGCAAGCGTCCTATACATGGAGCAAGCTCATTACGAACGTCAACGCCTCGGTGGCGGGAGGTGCAGGAACCGGCATCGCGGCGGACGGCAACGTCCTTTCTGGTAGCGCCGGCTCGAACGATCCTTTGGACCTCGGCCAGCAATACGGTCTTGCCGCCTTCAACCGATCCCAGCGCCTCATCATCGCCTACACCTACGAGCTGCCGTATAAGAATCAGTCGGGCTTCTCCGGTCATGTACTCGGCGGGTGGTCCATTTCCGGTATCACGACCCTCCAAAACGGGGAGCCCTTTACCGTTGAGGATAGTACCGCTGGCACGATCTACTGGGGCGCGGGTGGCACCGCGTTCTGTACCGGCTGCAACATACGGGCCGAGTTGGCGCCAGCCAATACGGGGAAGTGTAACGTGCTGGGCGTTTGTAACTCGATCGGCGTAGCCACAGGCGGAAGCAACGTAGCCCGTGTGCGTAGCGGATTGACCGGTGGGAACGGATGGATTAACCATGCAGCCTACATGTCAGCGCCCTGTATCGGAGGCACCATCCCAGGGGCCTGCGCGGCTTCCGGCGGTGGCACGGGCTTCGGCGACTCCGGCATCGGGGCGATTTTGGGTCCTGGCCAAGACAACTGGGACTTCTCGCTCATGAAGAACACGCGGATCACCGAACGGCTGAACACACAGTTCCGGGCAGAGTTCTACAACATCTGGAACCACGCACAGTTCAACCCGCCATTTAACAATTTCGGCGCTCTATCAACCCTCGGGGAGATCACTAGCAGTTCGGTTCCGCCCCGCGTGATTCAATTCGCCCTGCGGCTGATGTTCTAGCCGCAACCCGCTTTGATGGCCCCACTTCTGCCGCCAGTGGCAGGAGTGGGCCCTTTTTTCGCAAGAACCCAGAAATTGCCACCGTGTTGAACCCGATTTTTGGTACGATACTGTTCGAACAGAAAGTTCTTTGGAGCAGCGTACATGGCATTGGCATGCGAAGTCTGCGGCAAGAAGCCGCGTTACGGAAATACGATCAGTCACGCGCATAACGTCACTCGACGTCGCTGGAATCCCAACTTGCGGCGCGTGCGCGCGGTAATTGGCGGCGTGCGGAAGCAGGTGCGCGTCTGTACCGCCTGCATCAAGTCCGGCCGCGTCACGAAGGCTGCCTGACGCCCGTCGGGCAGATACACCCTTTCGGAAGGAGTTCCTGTTGAAGCGGAAACCCCCAGCTCTTCTGGCACTGGCCGTGTGTGCGCTGCTGGCCGGGTGCCGGCAGGAGATCGCTCCAGGGCCGGACGTATGGGCGGTCGTGGATGGAAAACAGATTCTCCGGCAGGACGTTGAAAAGATCTTTCGTACGCGGGTGAACGCCGACGCGCCCGCGCCCTCACAGGAACAAGCACTTTCGCTCAAGCTCGGTATTCTGGACGAACTCGTCAACAGCGAGATCCTGCTCGAGCGCGCCAACAAGATGAATTTGACAGCGACCGACGCCGAGGTCGAAGAAAAACTGACCGAATCGAAGAGCCCTTACACGGAGGAGGAGTTCCAGAAAAAACTGCACGAGACCGGGCTCACGGTGGACGATCTCAGAAACGACATTCGCCGACAGCTTTCGATCCAGAAGCTCCTGAACCGCGAGGTGATTGCGAAAATCTCGATCACCGATCAGGACGTAACCGACTTTTACAATCAAAATCGGGCACAATTCAATGTGGTCGAGCCGCGGTATCATATCGCGGAGATCGTGATAACGTCCCACCCCGATCCGACGGTCTACAACCGCAAAAACGACAAAGCTATGAACGAGGCCGAAGCGGGCCGCAAGGCGGCCATGGTGGTGCAGAAGCTCGATGCAGGAGCTGACTTCGGACAAATGGCCATGGACTATTCCGAAGACCCGAGCGCCTCGACCGGAGGTGATTTGGGCTTTGAGCCTGAGTCAGCATTCAACAAGTCCGACCCTGTGCTGAAGAAGGCCGTTTTGTCGTTGAAGGCTGGACAGGCCACTCAGCCCATCCACACCAAGGACGGCGGCTACGTCATTTTGAAGCTACTTGCCAAGGAATCCGCGGGCCAGCGAGACTTGACGGACGCACAGGTTCAGCAGGCCATCCGCGACGGCCTCCGCACGCGCAAAGAGCAACTGCTGCGCTCGGCCTATTTGGTCGAAGCGCGCGACGAAGCGCACGTCACCAACTATTTGGCACGGCAAATCCTCGAGTCCTCTGGAAAGCTTCCCGACGCGAAGTAACGATTCCCGCTCTTGGCAAGCGATAGCTGGCTAGCTATGATGGCCGCGTCCGAAAGCGAGCGAGCGCATGCAGCCGTCTGAACAAAATGCATGGAAGAAAGCAGCGGCCGAAGCGGCCGCGAGTCTAGTCGAAGACGGCATGGTTTTGGGCCTGGGCACAGGATCGACGGCGGCCTATTTCCTGCAGGCGCTGGGACGCCGACTGGCGGAGGATGGGTTGCGAGTCAACGGCGTTCCGACATCGGAGCAGACCGCCTCCCAAGCCCGCAGCCTGCGGATTCCGTTGACGAGCTTTGCCGAGCACGTCCTGCTAGACCTCACGGTCGATGGAGCCGATGAGGTGGAGTTAGACACCCTCTCTCTGATTAAAGGGCACGGCGGCGCACTGTTGAGGGAAAAGATTGTCGCGGCGGCGTCCAAGCGCCTGATTATCGTCGCGGACGAAACGAAGCTGGTCGAACGGCTCGGCTCGCTCGTGTCTGTACCGGTCGAGGTGGTACGGTTCGGATGGCAAGCCACGGGAAGATCTTTGACCGACATCGGCGGCAATCCTTCGCTGCGGCTCGGCGTGGATCGAAAGCCCTTCCTCACCGACGGCGGGAACTACATCATGGATTGCGCCTTCGGGCCGATCGCCAATCCCAAGGAGATTGCACACCACCTGGACCACATCGTGGGTGCGATCGAGCACGGCCTTTTTCTCGGCTTGGCCAAAGAAGTGATCGTGGGCGGGCGTGAGGGAGTGAAAACCCTCTTGAAGGGGAGCGCGAGCTCAGTGAAGTCCTGACCAGTCGTCGGCTAGAAGGATGGAATTGCTAGGGTTGGAGGGGTCGTACTTGACGCTCGCGGTTTGCCCGGAGGCGACGCGGTTCAGGTGCAGCCGCTCTTCCAGTCCGGTCACATCCTGAGCCGTTTCATACGTTACGCCGGAAATCGCGTAGGTGTAGTAGAGCAGTTTTCGGGGAACGTCGGCGACACTGTTGCGCTTCGCCGCCTGAAAGAGCTTGCCGCTGCCATTGCCGGAAGCCGCGCGGGCGTGGTCGGCGACCTCCAGTACCTGGCCTTCGACGATACGGCCAACTCGATTCAGATAGGCGCGTCGCGCGCGTTCGATTTCGCTGGAATCGTCGGGTTTCCTTCGAAACATAAAGAAAATCCCGATCGCGGCCAGCACGCCAAGACCGATCACCGGAACCAAGTTGTGCCAATCGCTTAGAAGTTCTCTCAACGCGTCCATTCTCTCGAAAGCCGCTGGGCGAAAGTCTGAGTCTCGCCGGAACGAACGCTTAAATTATATGGCAAATGGTTTTCCTGGCAGGTAAAAGAGGAGGTCGTTGCGAGAGAGTTACGGCGGGCCCGTCCGCTCCAAACTCCCGCGTCTATTCGCGAGGGCCTGCGACGATGTTGCGAAGCGTACCGATGTCGCCGACGCGAACTTCCACAACATCCCCCGCGGCAAGAGGACCTACGCCGGCCGGCGTACCGGTCGCAATCAAATCGCCCGGTTCCAGTGTCATGGCCTCGGCAATCCAGCGAAAAATGACTTCGATGCCAAAAACCATGTCGGCTACGCAGCCCGACTGTTTCTTTTGACCGTTGACGAAGGTCTCGATCCTGGTATCGGACGAAGGTGGTTCCGTTTCGACTATGGGCCCAAAGGGGCAGAAGGTGTCGAACCCTTTGCCGCGAGTGTACTGCCCATCGAGCCTCTGGAGATCGCGGGCCGTCACATCATTCAGGCACGTATAGCCAACGATGTAAGGTGCAATGTCCTCCGTGGGCCGGGGATGAGAACAGCGACGGCCCATAATGAAAGCGAGCTCTCCTTCATAGTCCACGCGCTTGGAGATTCGCGGCATAACAATTTCATCGCCAGGAGCAATGATCGATGAGGGTGGCTTCGAGAAGATGACCGGCTGTTTAGGGGCCTCGATGTTCATTTCGGCAGCGTGATCGAGGTAGTTCCTGGCCATGCAAATAATTTTGGTAGGCCACGAGGGCGGCAGGAATCGCACTTGATCGACACGCCAGGTGCGGCCTGTTGGCTTCCGCTCACCCCAGATCTCGCCGGAAATCTCGCGGATCGTGCCGTTTTCGACGATTCCGGCATGCGAGCTTCGATACGCCTCGGCCTGCGTGCGAGCAGAGCTGGCGCGGGCAGATTCGATCGGCTCAAATCGGCACAGTTTCATCGGCCGTGGCGAGCCGTTTCACTCGCTGCCTTTCGGCCCGGCCGCATCGCATCACGCCGAGCGTGGAGGACCATTCCGCCAACCCACACCAAGACGGATAGCACCCCATATACTACAGCGCCTTCCGAGAGCGCCATGAGTGGGGTATGGCGAACGGAGTCAAATAGATTCTGAAAGACCATTCCTGCGACGTCGTACGCTATCACGAACAGCGTCCAAGCAATCATGGCCGCCCCGAACATCTTCAAGGGGCTCTTCCAGAAGCGAATCACCGGGAGCAACATGAACAGCGTGAACAGGCTATACGAAATTGCATTGCGCTCAAGTGCATAGCGCTCGAGCGCAGGGATTCGGTTCGCAGCCACGAGTGCTCCCAGCATCACGATCACCAGCAAGGCGCCGGTGTAGACTCCCATGCGAACGGCGGCATGGGAAGAGGCAGCGTCGGCGGCGTTGTCCAGCTTCATGGGCACGAGTTCGGTCATGGCGCGGGTTGGCTTTCGGCCGGCACACCGCCAGAAATCGCTTCGCTGGCTGGGCTTTCGTTCCCAGAGCGATCCACGGCGGTTACGGTGTAGAGATAGCGGTGGCCGGGTTCGACATTCATATCGCGAAATGCAGGCGTAAGCAACAAATCCGTGGTCAAGCGTGTCCCTGGAGCGCCTGCCTGCTCACTTCGATAGACGTTGTAACCCGCCACGTCGGTTTCAGGGCTGATGGCCCAGGAGAGCTCGAGGTGCGCAGGCGTATCGGCCCCGCGCGGGACCAACGCTACGACGAGGCCCAAGGGAGCGGCGGGCGGAAAGGTGTCTCGCGGCGTGATCGTGACAAGATTCGAGTCGGCCGATTCCAGTGCTTCTACGCCGGACCCGACGATGCTTCGTACCGAATAAACATAGGTCTTGCCAAACTCAAATTGCGTATCCTGGAAAGAAGGGGATTGGCTTTCACCAATTTTCACAAAGGGCGCTTTGGCACTTTCACCGATAGCTCCTTCTTCGGCTCGATAGATTCGGCAGCCGGTAAGCGGAGGCGTGGAACCCGTGAAGGTTTTCGTCGGCGCAGTCCACGTCAGCGTAATCGCCGATTGCGTGACCTGTGTCCTTACGTCAGAGATGGGTTCAAACGCGGGGCGTATCAAAAGATAGGCGACGTTGGACGGTTCGGAGTCCTTTTCGACCGAGGCTCGCGTTCGGATGCTGTAGGAAGCGCCGGCGACGTCCGTTTGCGCAAAATCTTGAGGGCTTAGCGAGTCTACGTAGAGCACGCGTCTCTCCGTGGCGTATTGGTTGACTTCAGCGGAGGGCACGGTCGCAAGCAAGGTCATATGCGCTTCCGAATCTGCACCGGGAGCGCCGATTCCCCTGTAGATTTCAATCGCCAGCTGATGCGTCAGCGGTCGGCGGTCCACGGTCTGGTTGGGAAGCGTGAAGGTGAGAACGACTTGGTTGGCCGCCTGCTCCGCGTGGAGGTCGGTGACCTCCTCGGCCACGGGCGGTTTCCGCTCGATGGGGTCACCGGGCGAAGCGCAGCCACCCAAGATTGGCGACAATAGAGAAACCGCCATTACGAGGCAGAAAACACAGGGGGGCACACACGCATTGGGCAAGAGCTCCGACCGCGCCCCGATCCGGTTTCCCATTGTCACGTTTCTAGAGAATGTAGCGGCTTAGATCTTGATCCTTCACGATCTCTGCAAGCTGCTTCTGAACATAGGAAGCGTCGAGCTTGATGGTCTTCTTCTTCATTTCGGGAGCTTCGAAGGAGATTTCCTCGAGAACCTTTTCCAGGATGGTATGCAAGCGGCGGGCGCCGATATTCTCGGTTTGCTCGTTGACTTTGGCCGCAAATCGCGCGATCGATGCGACGGCATCCTCACCGAATGAGAGCTTGAGCCCCTCGGTGTCTAGCAGGGCCACGTACTGCTTGATGAGCGCGTTCTTTGGCTCGGTGAGGATGCGGACGAAATCGGCTTCGGTAAGCGAGCCCAGCTCGACACGAATCGGGAAGCGTCCTTGTAGCTCGGGTATGAGAGCGGAAGGCTTTGAAGTATGAAATGCGCCCGCAGCAATGAACAGAATATGGTCGGTACGAACCATGCCATAGCGAGTGTTCACGGTGGTGCCTTCGACGATTGGCAGAATGTCGCGTTGGACCCCTTCGCGGGAGACGTCCGGCCCGTGTCCTGATTCGCGTCCCGCGATCTTGTCGATCTCGTCGATGAAGAGAATTCCCATTTGCTCGACGCGGTCCACGGCGATTCGGGTCACCTGGTCCATGTCGATCATCCGGTTTTCCTCTTCCTGAATGAGGTAATCGAACGCCTCCGAGACAGTCATCTTGCGCTTCTTTTTCTGCTGCCCGAACATGCCGGAGAGCATGTCCTTGACGTTGATGTCCATTTCCTCCACGCCCTGGTTTGTGATGATTTCAAACGAGGGCATCGAGCGTTCCCGGACCTCGACTTCGACCAGGCGCTGATCGAGCTTTCCCTCACGAAGCTGAACGCGAAGCTTATCGCGGGTGCGCTGCGCCTGCTCGCGGCGCTGTGCCTCCCCCCCTTGGGCGGGATCGGGGGAAACCGACAGGGGCGGCAAAAGCAGATCGAGCAGGCGCTCTTCGGCGGCCTGCTCGGCGCGTTCCGCAACTTCGTCGAGCTTTTCCTCTCGAACCATGTCGATCGCCGTCTCGACCAGGTCCCGAACCATGGATTCCACGTCGCGCCCCACGTAACCAACTTCGGTGTATTTCGATGCTTCGACCTTTACAAACGGGCAGCCTGCGAGGCGCGCCAGGCGGCGAGCAATCTCGGTCTTGCCTACTCCGGTCGGACCGATCATCAAAATATTTTTGGGCAGGATGTCTTCGGCCATCTCGGGCTGTAATTTCTGGCGTCGTACGCGATTGCGCAGGGCGATCGCGACGGCTTTTTTCGCGGCATTTTGGCCGACAATGTATTTATCCAATTCGACGACGATTTCCCGCGGAGTGAGTTCGTCGAACGAAGGGATCACCTCTGCTTGTTCCGTTTGCTGGTCGCCTGACAAGTAAATCACCATAGCTTTCTCCGACCGCCTACAGCTCTTCGATGCTGAAATTGGCGTTCGTGAAAATGCAAATCTCGCTGGCCAAGCGCATGGCTTCCTGGGCGATGTCTTTGGCGTTCATCTTTGTGTGCTTGGCGAGAACGCGAGCGGCCGAAACAGCGTAAGGCCCGCCTGAGCCAATGGCGCAAATGCCGTCGTCCGGTTCGATGACATCGCCATTGCCCGAAAGGAGAAATGTTCCCTTCGCATCGGCCACGATCAGCAGGGCGTCGAGGTGGCGAAGCGATCGATCCGTGCGCCACTCTTTCGCCAGTTCCACGGCGCTGCGCGCCAGATTCCCGTGATACTCCTGCAACTTGTTTTCAAAGCGGGCAAACAGGGACAGTGCGTCCGCTGTGCTGCCTGCAAAGCCAGCCAGAATCTTGTCATTGAACAAACGGCGCGTCTTCCTGGCGCTGTGCTTAATGACGGTCTCTCCCAGAGTGACCTGTCCGTCGGCTGCCAAGACGACCTTGTTGTCCTTACGCACACACAGGACCGTCGTGCCGTGCACTTGCGGCGATTTTCCGTTTCGTGCCATCGTGCGATTATACTCCGCACCGCGGGAATCGAGTATCGGCCATCGGTTCGCTGTTGTCGTCGACGAGCCGAGTGGAGAGCGCGTCGGAGGGGGTTTTCTATTGATCTGAAGAGGAGTTTTTCTTCTTGTCTTTGGCTTCCTTTTCCATCTCCTTCTTGCCGACCTGCGACCAACGCTCTTCGAGAGACTCCTTGGTGAAAAGCGATTCGGAAAGATTGGTGTTGTATTCGCACTTGTCGAAGAAGGCCTGGAAAATCTTGATCCCGTTTCGCTCCCGGGTGATTTGCATCGCCGTTTGGATTCCGTCGAGCGGATGGTAATTCGCGTAATACTCGATCTCCTTTGTCCTTAGGTGCGTCTTGGAGTCGTTGTTGTCGGTTGTCTTGCGAACCGGCAAATGCGTGCTGCTTTGAAAAGCGATTCGGATGGTTCGGTTCTCGCTATCGATGAGCTCCACCCAGTCGGCCTGCCATCCGTCAATGACGTCGGTTCCGCCATAGCGAAATGTCATATCCGGTTCGTGGATCCGGTGGCGCAAGATGTTGTCGAGATCTTTTTGAACGGTTGCCTGAAAGTCGGCCAGATCGAGTTGGGGTGCATCAGAAACACCCCCGCGGTCGAGTTCCCAACCTTTGTCACCGTTGTAAACCTCGATGATATTTCGCTTGGGCAGATTCTCCTGGCGCTCCTTGAAAGGAGGGATCGTGTAATCGATGAACTGGCCAAAGCCGGTGAGTTGGCCTGCATGGTCGAAAGTTCCGATGCGGCCGGTGCAAGTCGCGTCGCGAACATTCAGATAGGCGGCGCCGCCGAGTGCATCGATGGCTTGTTTCAACAGCTCCTTGGCTTTGGCTGCGCTCTCTTCGGGCATGAGGAGCTCGTCATCCTGAGCCTTCGCACGCACCGGCCCAGCTAGGGCGACACCGCACAGAGCCAACACAGCCAGCACGTCTCGCCACGTCACCCGCACGGGAAGGAGCCTCCGTTCACATTGATCACTTCACCGGTGATGAAGGTTGCCAGGTCGGAAACGGCAAACAGGATCGGGCCAGCCACTTCCTCCGGCGTGGCCACGCGTTTAAGGGGGTAGGCAGCAAGGAGTTTCTTCATCTGGATCTTGTCCTTTAGGGTCGGTTTCAAGATATCGGTATCGACAAAGCCTGGAGCGACGCAGTTTACGAGAATGTTGTACCCGGCCAGTTCGACCGAAAGCGCCTTGGTAAAGCTGATCACACCGCCCTTTGTTGCCGAATAGTGCGAGTGAAGAGGCGTGCCACGCTGGCCGGCCACCGAGCTGACGGTCACGATTCGGCCGCCGCCTTGAGAGATCATGTGAGGGACAGTGAAGTGAATTACCGTGTAGACGCCTTTTGAATTGACCTGCATCATCTCATCCCAAGCGCGTTCCGTGAGATGTTGGATGCTTATGCCTTGCTGGTTCCATACGCCCGCGTTGGCCACCAGAATATCGATTCGGCCGAGACGGTCACGCGCGAACTCGACAAGTTTGTGAGTATCCGTCATGCGGCTCGAATCGGCCTGAAACGATTCGATGCGCGTGCCGTTTTTCCGCGCTTGCTGTCCGACCCGCACCGCAGCCTGACGATTTCGATGATAGCTGAAAACCACGTCGGCGCCCGCCTGCGCAAACAGCTTCACGGTCGCAGCGCCAATGCCGCGCGAGCCGCCAGTAACCAGTGCCGCCTTGCCTGCCAGCGAAATCATGTCCCCCCGCTGGGTATGAGTGAAGGTCTGTTGTTGATAAGAGCGGTTTCCCGAGGTGCGGACAAGCTAGGCGCGAGCGGGCATCTTCCGCATGCCAGCGACGGCGACCAGGTCGCTAAACAGTCTTCGTGCCAGAACGTCGGTTTCCGCCATGCGTTCCGGATGCCACTGCACACCCATGACCCAATTCGTGTGGCTATCCCATTCGACGGCTTCAATGACGCCGTCGCTCGCGCGAGATACAACGCGCAAATCGCGACCCGGCTCACGAATCGACTGATGATGAGAGCTGTTCACCAGCGCCTGCTGCCCGTCCGCCATCTGGGCCAGGCGCGAACTTGCTTCGATCCCAATGTTGTGAGTCCGGTCCGGAGCACCTGGCTCGTCGTCCCAGTCATGTTCAATCGCCGTCATGAGTTCGCTGGGAATGTCCTGGATCAGTGTGCCGGAGCGAAAGACGTTCAGGCTTTGCAGCCCGTAGCAGATCGCAACAACAGGTTTTTGCTCGCCCAGGCAATGCTCCAGCAGAGCAAAGTCGGTTCGCTCTCGGTCTGGATCCGGATCGACACATTTGGCATGCCTTATGGCCCGAAAATGGGAAGGATTTACGTCCGCTGGGCTTCCTGGCAACAGAAGACCGTCGAGGGTGCGTGCGATCTTCTCGAGATGTGGCGAGGAAAGCCCGAGCGAAATGACAACGGCCTCGGCTCCCTCTCGTCGAACCGCGTCAACGTAAGTCTCCAGCTTGCCAAAATCGCCCTTAAGTTCTTCTTTTCGAGTGCGATACGGAATGCCTATTCTGGGCTTCTGCTCGTCGCGAGAAATCATGGATGCGTCATCGTATCATCGCGGCTGCCCCACGGCAACCTGACACCGAGCGCGTTCCCCTAGCAGAGTTCGGCGGAAAGCGATATCAGGCGAGACGAACGAGGAGATCCTTCCGGTCGTGTTGCAGATTTGCGCGGCGGGTGCGTCCCAAGCCAATCCCCATAGTTCTGTTTGATTTGGTCGATGTGATGAGGAATATGGCGCTCCTGCCTTTGGATCCATTTTTCTAAGCTGATTTTGCCCTGTTGGGGGTGTTCGAGCGTGTGCAGCCAGACCAACTCGGGGAGTCTGACGATCAAGCTGTAGGTCATTCGCCGCATACGGCGAATGATCTCAAGCGCCTCTCGAGTGCTTTGATGGAGATAGCCGAGCGTCGCCGCCCATTTCGCAGGGTCAAAGTCAGGGATTGTGATTCCCGGTTCCGCAATGAGATGGCGACAGCACAAGTAGGACCTTGCCTCGCTATCGGCCAAATGCAGGATAATCTCGTGAATGCTCCAGCGATCAGGCGATGGCTTGTAAAGCCACATCTTCTTGGGAAGCTGGTGCAGAACGGTTGAAAGCAGCACAGGCGCGCGGCCAAATGACTCAAGCACCTGTCGCCGTTCGTCACGCGTCATCTTTCACCCCACAGCTGCTGCTTGATAGCTTTTAGACGTGCGAGTCGTCGTTTCGCTGCTCGGTTTTAATGACCGTAAGGGATTTTCGGCAAAAACACCATCTCCGGTAATACAGATGGGCCACATACGTCTTTTCGGAGGTTCCTAGTCGTTGTGGGTGGCTGGGTTCGATTCGGCCGGGACCGGAAGGGCCCTCTCGGCCGAATGACGCTTCAACCAGTAGGAGCGGAGGTCCCCCACAAGGTAGAGTGAGCCGGTCGCGAAGATGGCGTCGTCAGGCGAAGCGATGTCGAGGGCATGCCTGAGGGCTTCGGCGGGATCGGGAATGACGAGGGAACTTTTGGCGAGATGCCCCGTCATTTCCGCGAGCAGAGGCGCCGAAATCGCCCGGGGCTGAAGGGGCTGTGTGAGAATCACCAAGTCGGCTGCGGGAAAGAGGAGGCCCGCAATTTCATCGACCGCTTTGTCTCGCATCGCGCCGTAGACCAGCAGGATGCGGTGGCCTTGGAGATTCTCCTTCCAGAAGGCGAGCAATTGGGTTGCACCCGAGGGGTTGTGCGCGCCATCGAGAAAAACGGTGGGGTGTTCCTGAAGCCGCTCTAGCCGTCCCGGCCACCGGGCCGAGTGGATTCCTTGTTCGATCGCTTCGTCCCGTACAGGGAAGCCGCGCTCGGCTAGCAGCTGCGCAGCGGTGGCTGCCGCGAGGGCATTGCGTATTTGGAACCGGCCCGCCAACGACGGCTCTAGAGTGATCTTCGACACAGGCGATCGTGCGATGGCGCGATAGCATCCGCCCGAGGCTCCGGTCACCTCCACCTGCCAGGCATCGTCCACTTCCACTAGACGAGCGCCCACCTCGTGGCAACGGGCGCGAATGACAGCGCGCGCCTCGGGCCTTTCCACTGAGCTCGCAACCCAGGCGCCGGTCTTGATGATGCCCGCTTTTTCAACCGCAATTTCCTCGATGGAATAGCCCAGAAAACTCTCGTGGTCGAAGTCGACCGAAGTAATGACGGCGACTTGGGGCTCGACGATATTGGTTGCATCGAGTCTGCCGCCCAAGCCGACCTCGTAAACGGCAAAATTCACGGATGCTTCGGCGAAGGCCACAAAAGCCAGCGCCGTGATGCACTCGAAGTAGGTGGGGTGCGCAGCGAGTTTACCGCTTGCGAGCAACGATTCGATTACGGCCTCCACGCGCGTCCATGCGGCGGCGAACTTTTCCTCCGATATATCTTCGCCGCCGATCCGGATGCGTTCGTTGATCCGCTCAAGGTGCGGTGAGGTGTAAAGGCCGGTGCGAAAGCCAGAAACCCGAAGAATGGAGTCGAGCATAGACGCCGTTGATCCCTTGCCGTTTGTGCCCGCGATGTGGATCGAGGGAGAAGCGCTGTGAGGATTGCCGAGAACCTCGACGAGGGTCCTGATATTGACGAGACCAAACTTCTGGACGCGAGCTTGTTGGGGCGCAGCCAGTTCCCGCCCCAGCGCGATGAGCGCTCGAACGGACTCCTCGTAGGTCATGTTCAGTCGAGGAAAAACCCGAGTGCTTGTGCGATGTAGGGCTTCAAATCTCTGCGGGAGACGATGGCGTCGAGAAAACCATGATCCAGAAGGAATTCCGCGGTTTGGAACCCTTCGGGTAGTTTCTGGCGGATGGTTTGCTCGATCACGCGCGGCCCTGCGAAGCCGATCATGGCTCCCGGCTCGGCGATGTTCAGGTCGCCCAGCATGGCATAGCTCGCGCTCACGCCACCCGTCGTGGGGTCCGTCAGAATCGAGATGAATGGTACGCGCGCGTCATCGAGCCGCGCCAGAGCCGATCCGACTTTCGCGAGCTGCATCAGGCTGACTGCGCCCTCCATCATTCGCGCACCTGCCGAGCAGGAAACGATGATAAGCGGGATTCTCTGGGCGAGTGAGAGTTCGATCGCGCGCGTGACTTTTTCACCAACGACTGCACCCATCGAACCTCCGATAAAGCCAAACTCCATGGAGCAGCAGATTACAGGCCTGCTAGCGAGCGTCCCTTGGGCCGTTATGATCGCGTCTTTCATGCCGAGTTTTTCCTGCGCTTCTTGAAGGCGCTGTGCGTACGGTCGCGTGTCGGTGAAATGCAAAGGGTCGTTCGAGGCCAGGTCGGCGTCATGTTCGGTCCATTGGCCCTCATCGAACAAGAGCTCCAGTCTTCGCGTGGCGCCCAAACGGAAATGGTGGTCGCACTTGGGACACACCTCCCAATTGGCCTCCAGATCCTTCTTCCATATGATCGCGCGGCACCTGTTGCACTTTGTCCAAAGACCTTCGGTACGGACACGACGCTCATCGACCGGCGTCGGATTTTCGATCGCGCCTTTTTCGCGCTTAAACCAGGTCATAGTGAAATTCCCACAGCCGTCCGTTTCTAATAGTCAATTCCGCGCATGGCCAAAATGCCCTTCGCATAGGGATGCTTCACTTCTTTCATTTCGGTCACCAAATCGGCGGCTTCCACAAGCTTCGGGTGTGCGTTTCGTCCCGTACAGATGACGTGCACGCGTTCCGGTCGCCGGAGGAGCGATTCGACGACCCCTTCCGGATCCAGCATTTTGTAGCTGATCACGTAGTTGATCTCATCCAAAATCACGAGATCGTACGTGTCGCCATAGATTTGTGCGCGGCCGTATTCCCAGGCCTCCTGACACAGGCGAATATCCTCGGGATCGGTTTCCGCTCCACCCAGCTTGACGAACCCCCTGCCCATGGGACGAATTGCGAACTTGTCGTCGCCCAGCATCTTCGCCGCGTCGAGCTCGCCATAGTGCCATGAACCCTTGATGAACTGTACCATCAGCACGCGCAAGCCTTGCCCGACGGCGCGAAAACCGGTTCCGAGAGCACACGTCGTTTTGCCCTTGCCCGGCCCGGTATAAACGATCAACAGTCCCTGGTTTTGCATCGACAGCGATATCCGGAAAAACAGCTCCCCATAGTGGCACAGGGCCCCGAAAGGTCAAGTCAAAGCCCCTGTATGCGGATGAGCGCGTAAAAGCAGGGAGAGCCGATCGTGCCCGTGCGCGGGGTGACCGGATCGGCCGGGTGAGTGGCGCTCATTTCGAATACGGGTGTCCGGCGAGAATGGCCAAAGCTCTGTAAATCTGCTCAGCGAGGACAACGCGCGCCAACTCGTGCTGCATCGTGAGCATGGACAGGGAGATTTTCTGCTGGGCGCGCGCCCGAAGCTCGTTTGGGAAGCCCTCTGCGTCACCGCAGAGAAAGATGATCTCGCGAGTGCCGCGGTCGCGAAGCTCACCCAGCCAAGCCGCAAATCGTTGTGATGAGAGTTGCTGGCCCGCCGCATCGACAAGGACGGTGAGTGCCCCGGGGTCAAATTTCACCTTGCGCAGAGCGGCAGAGGAACGGTCACGGAGCTCGGAAACTTCCAGCTCGGTGTAATGGCGAATACGTCGAACGTATTCGTCGAGCAGTGTGCGAATGGCCTCTGGACGAGTCTTACCGAGCATGACCAGGCGAATTCGCATCCCCTACATGAGCCCGAATTTCTTGCGCTTGTCGAGAAGTGTCTTGCGGCTGATGCCCAGAATCCGGGCGGCCTCACCGATCTTGTAATGGACCGCCTCGAGCGTCGCTTGGATGGCCTCTCGCTCAATTTCCTCCAGGGCCCTCAGTCGCTCCGCCGGTTGCGCGCCGCCCGATTTGCCAATCTGCGGGAAGTCCTCGAGGCCCAGCAGAGGTCCCTTCCGAAAGACGAGGGCGTGCTCGATCGCATTTTTCAGCTCCCGCACGTTTCCGGGCCAAGCATAGGATTCGAGCAGGCGCGGCACGTCAGGTTCGAGATCTGCGTGGCCGTGAACGGGCGCGAGTCGGCGAAGAAAATGGTCCGCCAGCGGGGCGATGTCGGCTCTCCTTTCGCGCAGCGGTGGTACCGCAATGGCGAGCACATTCAAGCGGAACAGCAGGTCTTCGCGGAATCGTCCGCTCGAAACGGCCTTCTGCAAATCGGTATTTGTCAGTGCCATCAGGCGTGCCTCCAGGCGAAGGGTCTCCGTGCCTCCCAGCCGTTCAAACGTCCGTTCTTCGAGCACGCGCAGCAGCTTGGCCTGGATCTCTGGCGCGAGCGCGGCGACTTCGTCCAATACGACGGTGCCGCCAAGAGCCAACTCGAATCGGCCCGGTTTGCGCGCCACGGCACCGGTGAACGCCCCCCGCTCGTGGCCGAAAAGCTCTGATTCAACAAGCTGGGCCGGTAAGCTGGCACAGTCAATCTTTAGCAAAGGAGCGTCGCGGCGCGATCCCTGCTGGTGAATCCACCGAGCCAGTTGGTCTTTTCCTGTCCCGCTTTCCCCCGTAATGAGCAGGGTCGTCGACGTGTCGGCGATTCTTTTTGCAATGTCGATTATGCCGAGAGAAGCCGGGTCGGCGGCAACCCAGAGGACGCTTGCGTCGTTCATGGTTGGATCGTGTCGTTTCGAGATTCAGTGTGCGGTTCCGAAGGAGCCGGCGCGGGAAAGTCGACGCGTTCGGCTGTCCGCCAGAGTCGCTCGAGATCGTAGTATTGGCGCGCGCGCTCGCTGAAGATGTGCACGACA
>Ga0187769_10000188_pt1 | contig 34074 bp, 26 predicted proteins | sample 0116_SJ02_MP02_1_FD_133140 | JGI IMG/M metagenome (GOLD analysis project Ga0187769, IMG submission 133140) | Tropical peat soil microbial communities from peatlands in Department of Meta, Colombia - 0116_SJ02_MP02_10_MG | ecosystem: Environmental > Terrestrial > Soil > Wetlands > Peat | place...
CGCGCAATTCTCGATGCTAGATATGCGCTGAGGCAGCGTCAATGGTACGAGCGCGCGAATTTGGACAGGGGGCGGAACTGTCCTTGAGTACAGTTGATTTCCGCGGGCGCTGGAGACTCGGCGATACCCGCACGGAATGCAAGGAAAACTGCGCGGCCGGCGCTCATTCAGGGAGTGAGCTTGAATTCACCTTGCAGCATGATCTCCGCCGATGAGGTTCCCACCAGGATGCCGAATTCGCCCGGCTCGGCTATCCATCCGTGACGCTTCACGTCGTAGTAGGAAAAAGATCGCCGGTTCAAACGCAGAGTCACTCGCCGGGACTCGCCCGGCTTCAAGAAGACACGGGCGAATCCCTTCAGCTCCTTCACCGGCCGCGGAACGCTTGCGTGCGAATCGCCGACGTACACCTCGGCGACTTCTGCTCCCGCGCGCGGCCCGGCATTCTTGACGTCGAACGAAACGGTGACGGAATCGGCGTCCGATGACGCCGCAGGCGTGACGCTGAGATTCGAGTATTCACACTTCGTGTACGAAAGTCCGAAACCGAACGGAAACAAGGGCTTCACCGTAGCGCGGTCGTAGTAGCGATAGCCGAGGAACACACCTTCACTGTAGGCAACGTGTTTGTCGCTCCTCTGCGGATAGTAGCTTCGGTAAGTCGCATTGTCCTCCCAGCGGCGCTCGAACGAGGCGGGCAGCTTCCCGGAAGGACTGGCTTCTCCGAACAGTATTTCGGCCAGCGCTCTGCCGCCCTCCTGGCCTGGGTACCACACATCCAGCAGCGCCGGGACACGATCGATCCAGCCCGTCATATCCACCGCCCCACCGGCCGTGAGGACTACAACGACATTCCGATTGACACGCGCGACGGCCTGAATCAATCGGTCCTGCCCGTTTGGCAGGCGAAACGTCCGGTCGCGCCCTTCCCCTTCCGTCGTCGGATCGAACCCCACGCACAGCACGACGACATCGGCCTGGGCGGCGAGATTCTTGGCTCGCTCGATTTCCGGTGCGTCCGCCGGTGACACGCCGAAACCGATCGATGCGCTCCCGGAATCATCGAAATATTCCAAACGCACTTTCGCGGGCTTGCCTGCCTCGAGCGTTACCGGCACCAGCTGCAAATCCGTGCTTTCCCAATCCCATTGGTTCATCACGAGCTGATCGTTCACGTAAAGGCGAAAACCGTCGTGCCCTCCAACGTAAAAAGTGTATGAGCCCGAATCCGCCGGCGTGTAATAGCCCGTCCAGCGCACGGAATAGCCGCCGGCTGAGCTGCCCGGCCCGTAGCCACTGCGGCCCCAGTCAAAGTGAATGCGAGCGTCGTTGCGCGTGAGCGCGGGCGGCCCTTGCAGATTCTTGTTGTTGAAATACTCGCCCACAAGCCCCGCCTCGCCGCCGCCGGCGGTTGTGGTGAATTTCGTGGCATCAAAAACGTCGGCGGGCTTCGGCGAAACCGCACTGTAGAACACTTTTGTGCCCGATCCGGCCAGGGCATCGCTGATTCCTTCGAGGAAGCTCGTTGCGCGAAACGGCGTCGTCTGGGAACTCCCGCTGCCGCCGACCACCGCAGGAAAAGCGTCCGGCCCGATGACCGCGATACTTTTCAGCTTGGCCTTGTCGAAGGGGAGCAGCGAGCCGACGTTCTTCAACAGCACTTCGCTCTCGAGCGCTTCTTCATACGCCACCTGATTGGATTGCTCGCTGTACAGAGCGATGGAGTCGTCCGTCTGGTCGCGATCGAGAAAGCCAAATTCGACGGCCTTGCGGAGGATGCGCCGCACTTTGTCGTCAATCGCGGCCATGGAAACGGCGCCCTGCTGAAGTGCTGCGCGAAGCGTCTCGGGCGTCATGTAAACGGCCGAAGGCATTTCGAGATCGAGGCCCCCGTTCGCGGCGGCGATTGCGTCATGCGTGGCGCCCCAATCGGACATAATGATGCCGTCGAATCCCCACTCGTTTTTCGCGATTTCAACATTGAGGTGAGCGTTCTCGGTCATGAAAACGCCGTTGATGAGATTGTAGGCGTCCATGATGGCGGCGACTTTCGCTTCCCGGACCGAAGCTTCGAATGCCGGAAGATAGATTTCGCGCAGCGTGCGCTCATCGATGTCCGAGCTGTGATCCTGCCGGCCGTATTCCATGTTGTTGCCGGCGAAATGCTTTGCGGTGGCCATCACGCCCTGCGATTGAATCCCCTCGATCTCTCCGACGGCGGTGCGCGAGGCAAGATACGGATCTTCGCCGAAGTACTCAAAGTTCCGCCCGTTCATCGGCGAGCGATAAATATTCATGCCCGGCCCAAGGATCACGTGCACGCCGCGCGCCCGGGCGTCGCGGCCCATCGAGGCGCCCACCCGGCGGGCGAGGTCTTCATCCCAGGAAGCAGCAAGCGCGATTCCCGCAGCGTATGCCGTCGAAGGGCCATACGCGCGAACGCCCGTGGGGCCGTCCGACATTTTCAGCGAGGGAATGCCGAGGCGTGGAATCGCTTTCGTATACATGTTGTCGCGGCCGCCGAGCAACTCGAGTTTCTCATCGAGAGTCATCTGGCTGAGCAGAGCCTCTACGCGCCGGTTCACTTCCTCGTCAGACGGCTGCGCGCTCTGCGCCCGCGCCAGTTGCAGGGCAAGCGCGACGACCAAACCGAATCTCCACGACCAGGCCCTTCTCATCGATTGTCTCCCACCCCTCCGGGCACTCCCCAGGCGGGTGAGTCTACTACTCCACGGCGCATGCGCTTAAGATATCGATTTTCTTATTGGCCTGGAACATCAACTCCCTTGGGCCATGCCCGGGGATCGGCGGCGCGGATTCCTGGTTCCCACCGCCGCCACTTTGCGCGAGAATGATCCCTCGCAACTATGGAGGCCCCAACGTGACGCCCTGGCTGCTTGTCGTGCATTTCGTCGGAATCGTGATGTGGGTCGGAGGACTGATGATCGTGACGCTCGTCTTCGCGCAACACGTAACGGAGACTTCACAGGAGGCGAGGGCAAGTCTTGCGCAGCTGGAGGGGAAACTGTTCAAATCCATGGCGGGACCGGGAGCACTCCTCGCTCTTCTTTCGGGAGTGGGCTTGATCACGGCCAACGCTCACTACTACCTGCACGCGCCGTGGCTGCATCTGAAGCTTTCTTTTGTCCTGATCCTGATCCTCTTGCACGGAATGGCCGTCCGGCGCTTCGTAGCCCTGAAGCAGGAACGGGAAATGCCGACGCGGGGGAGCTGCATCCTGCTGCACGTGATGGTCTCGCTCGTTTTTCTCAGTGTTTTGATTTCTGTGCTGGTGGGCAGATTCTATCTGACGTAGGCGGCGGGTGCGTTGTTGGAACTAATGCTGTCCGTTGCGGGCGGACGCGTGAGGTAATCCGCGAGCGTCAGGCCAAGAAGAAGCAGCAGCCAGAAGACTCCCGCGAGGATGACCAGCCGCGTCCGGCGGGGCGCGTAGGCGGCGTGCATAAAAAAGAGCACGACCAATACGGCCTTCGTGCACGCGATCACAATTGCGACGACGATGTTCCAGGGGCCCAAATCCACTAGCGCGACGTGATATGTGATGAGCGTCAGCGCCAGCAGCGCGGCAAGTATCAGCGCGTAGGTCTTAAACGGGATTACGTGCTGCTTGGATTCAGACATCGGCGTTTCGAGAGTCCTCCTCAGCGGTGAAGATCCACAAGATAAAGGAGCGGAAAGAGAAAGATCCAGACGATATCCACGAAGTGCCAGTACAGGCCGCCATTCTCGACCGGCGCGAAGTACCCCCCGGTGTATTTCCCCCTCCATGAGTAGATCAGCAGCGCCAACAGCATGCCCTCTCCGATGATCATGTGGAGGGCGTGCATGCCGGTCATGGCAAAGTAGAGAGAGAAGAAGATCTGGACCTGCGCCGCGTCCGGCGCACTCATGTGGAAATCCGGGCCGGGGACCAGATGATGCTCGAACTTCTGCGCGTACTCGAAGTATTTCACCCCGAGGAACACGCCGCCCAGAATCATGGTGGACGCAAGCAAAATGCAAAGCAGCTTCCTCTTCCGCATCTGCGCGGCGCGAACCGCCAGCGCCATCGTGAAACTCGAAGCGATCAGCACGGCCGTATTCCATCCGCCCTTGACCACATCCAGCTCGCGGCTGCCTTCGGCGAACGCGTGCGGAAACTTCAAACGGTAGATTGTGTAGGTCAGAAACATTCCGCCGAAGAACATGATCTCCGTCAGGAGAAACACCCACATGCCGAGCGCGACCGTGTCCCGCTGCTGATCAAGATCGCGAAACTGTCCGAGGAGCGCCCCTGTGCGTTCCACTTCAGTCTCTCCCCTGCAGGCCGGGCGCTTCGAGCTTCTCGGGTTGCGCGCGTTCGGGCTTCGGCAGCCCCAGATCCGGCCGGTGCTCGAAGTCGTACGGCTCCCAGGTGACGACGGGAGTCGTCTCGAAGTTTTCGCTCGGCGGCGGTGAACTCGCCTGCCACTCGAGGCCGGTGGCCGGCCACGGGTTGGGGCTGGCCACTTTGCCGTAGCGCATCGACCACACGAAATAGATGATGGGCAGAATGTAGCCCAAGCCAAGGATGGATGCGCCCGCAGTAGAGAGCACGTTCAGGACTTGAAATTCCGGCGGGTACGACGCGTAACGGCGCGGCATGCCGAGGTAGCCGAGCACGAATTGCGGGAAGAACGTCAGATTGAAACCGACGAACAGAATAATGGCGGCCGCGCGCGACAGCCCTTCCGGATACATGCGGCCTGAAATCTTGGGCCACCAAAAGTGCAGGCCGCCGAGATAGCCCATCACCGCGCCGCCCACCATGATGTAGTGAAAATGCGCGACGACGAAATAGGTGTCGTGGACGTGAACGTCGGCCCCGAGCGACGCCAGGAAAAGTCCCGTCATCCCGCCCATGACGAACAGTCCGATGAAGCCGAGTGCGTAGAGCATCGGCGTCTGCCAGGAAACCGAGCCGCGATAGAGAGTCGCTGTCCAATTGAACACTTTCACCGCAGATGGAATTGCGACCAGATAACTCAGCATGGAAAACGCCATCGCGGCATAGATCGAAAGTCCCGCGACGAACATGTGGTGCGCCCAGACGAGGAACCCGATGACGGCGATCGCCAGGCTCGCAGCAGCGACGAACTTATAGCCGAACAAATTCTTGCGCGCGAAGGTGGCGACGATTTCCGTCGTCACGCCCATCGCCGGCAGAATCATGATGTAGACGGCCGGGTGCGAGTAGAACCAAAACAAGTGCTGGAACAGCAGCGGATCACCGCCGAGCCGCGGGTCGAAAAATCCGAGATGGAGGAGGCGTTCGCCGGCGACGAGCACCAGAGTGATCGCGAGGACCGGCGTGCCGAGAACCATGATGATGCTCGTGGCGTAGTGTGCCCAGACGAAAATCGGCAGCCGCCACCACGTCATGCCCGGTGCGCGCATGGTGTGGATGGTGACGATGAAATTCAAGCCGGTCAGGATCGAAGTGAAACCCGTAATGAAGATTCCAATGACGGCGGCAGCCACCTGGGAATTGGAAAAGATGCTGCTGTACGGCGGGTAGAACGTCCAGCCCGTGTCGATTCCCCCGGTCAAGATCGCATAGAAGGTGAAAAGAGCGCCGATATTGAAAATGTACCAGCTCAATAGGTTCAACCGCGGGAACGCCAGATCCTTCGCCCCAATCATCAAGGGAACCAGGAAGTTGCCGAGCACGCCCGGGATCGCGGGAATCAAGAAAAAGAAAATCATCACGATGCCGTGCATCGTGAACAGCCGGTTGTACGTGTCCGGCCCCACGAGCCAGCCTTCCGGCGTGAGCAGTTGCAGACGGATCAAGAGCGCGAAAACGCCTCCCAGCGCGAAGAAGGAGGTGATCGAGATCAGGTACAGAAGTGCAATGCGCTTGTGGTCCGTAGTAAGCAACCAAGAACGGATGCCGTAGCTTGCGTTCAGGTAGTTCTCGCGCGGAGGCTGCAGGGGACTGGAGGCTGCTGCTGGGCTTGCCGTCGTCGCGCTCATCTTCCCGATTACTCCTTGCCCGCCACGGAGCGCTGCGCTCCGGCCGGCGGGACGCCCAGTGACTTTACGTAGGCGATCAGCTGCAGCAATTGATCCTCGCTGATCACTCCTTGGAACGTCGGCATGATCGGCTCGTATCCCATAACGATTTTGGCTCGTGGGTCGAGTATGGATTCGCGAATGTAGGCTTCGTCCGCGAGCACCGTCCGGCCGTCCGAGAGTTTCACCTTCGAACCATACACGCCGCGTAACGCGGGCGCGCGCGGACCCGGCCCCTGCCCTTCGCCGTGACACGAAACGCACGCAAGCTGCGTGAAGAGGGCCTGTCCCGCCTGCTCGAGGCTTTCGCTACCCGAGCCGCCGCTCAGCCAGGCTTGATAGTCGGACGGCTCCATCACGATGACCCAGCCGCCCATGTGCGAATGCTCGGTGCCGCAGTATTGCGAGCAGAAAAGATGATACCGGCCGGTCTTGGTCGCGCGGAACCACAGCGTGGTGTAGCGGCCGGGCAGAACGTCCATCTTGACGCGAAACGCGGGCACGAAGAAATCATGAATCACGTCCTCGGAAATCATGGTCAGCTTGATATCACGATTCACGGGAACGTGCAGTTCGTCGAACTCGCGGCGCCCGTCGGGATGCTGGACCTTCCACATCCACTGTTTGCCGACGACGTAAATCTCCAGCGCGTCCGACGGCGGACGGCGCATCTCGACATAGAGTTTCGAGCCCCACGCGAACATGAACATCGCGATCACAAACGGCACAGCCATCCAGGCGATCTCCAGAGAGAGCGAGCCGGCCACGATCTTGCCCACCGGATTGCTCGCGGTGCGCCGATGGCGAAACGAAAAGTAGAGAATGCCGACTCCGACGACCACCGAAAAGAAAAGCGCCACCAGCACCAGGAAGATAAAAAAAGCGTCCACGCCGCCGGCGAAGCTGGAGGCTCGCTCCGGAAATAAGGGAATGCTCTGATTCACGTACTCATCTCCCTCCCGTCGGAAGATGGGCGGGGGCGTGAGCGTCGCGCCAAAAATGACCGATGGTGTAGACGCCAAGCGCCAGCAAAACCAAAATTCCAAAAAGGCGAATGACATTCAGGATCGTCACGCTATAGCGGCCGGTCGTAGGATCGTATTCGCAGCAGAACAGCAGCAAATGATCCACGGGGCTGCCGATGCGCCCCTCCGAAGCTTCCACGAGGCCCAATTCGACGTCGCGCGGCGAAAACTCGATCCCGTAGAAGCAACGCGAGATTTTTCCGTCTGGCGTAAGCACGAGAATTCCGGTCGCATGCGCATAGAGCCCCGTTTTCGGGTCGTACACATAGCGGAAGCCGGCCGCTTGCGCGACGCGCCGAACATTCGGGTCGTCGCCGACCAGGAAATGCCAGCCGGATTCCGTGCCGGGATGATGGTAGTAGTCCGTGGCCTCCTTCTTTTTTTCCGCCGCCATCTCCGGGGTTTCGTTGGGATTGAAACTGATGAATACGACGCTGAAATCCCGGCCTGGGCGGAATTTCACCACCTTCAGCACGCTGGCGATGCCGCGCTGCACTTCCGTGCAGAGCATCGGGCATTGGTAGTAGCCGAACGCCAGAATCACCGGCTTCGAGCCGAAATAATCGCCCAGTTTCACGGCTTGGCCCGCGTCGTCGTGAAACTGCGCGTCCAGCGGGAGCGTCCCTCCGAAGGGCGGCTTGAAATCCACCTGCGACAATACGGAAGGAACGCTGTTCGACGGCGGCGCGGTTGGCGGCTGTTCCCCGCCGGCTCCGAACATCCCATTCTGCGCGTAGAGCGACACGGCGCCGCACGTCGTCAGCAACGCTCCGATTCCAATCCATCCCATCTTCCTCGGCTTCATTGACCCTTCTTCCCTGTTGCAGCAGCGGGCGCGGCATTCTTCGGCGCTCTGCCGGGCACAGCCGGCTGTGGCAACCCCTGCACGGTTAACATTTTCATGGCTTCCTCAATGGGAATGTGCGCGACGTTGTGCTGTGCATCCACCCAGCCGTAGGCGTTCAACTCGGCCGCGGCGGCCGCCTGGAACTGGCGTTGCTGTTCGGGCGGTGTGAGCGTATCACCGGGGATTCCCTGCATGCGGGGAGCGGGCGGCAACTCGCGCCCCCGTGCGCGAAGCCCCGCCGCGATTTCCGGCGTGCCCGCAGGCTGCTGTCTCGTATAGAGGTACAACGTTCCGCCCACGACGGCAAGGCTCGCTAAAATCACGATTACCAGGATAATTCCCGCGCGCTCGACCGCGCCGACGCTGACGTCTTCGGACTCGTAGGCAACCGAGGGATTCACCGGCGAGCGGGCGTCGAGCGGCCGCTGCTCGGGAGCAGGCGTGTGTTCAGGAGTGGGCTTCATGTGCGATTGCCTTTGCAAGAGAACGCTCGCCCAAGGGCAAGAGCGGCAATTGCCGCAACTGCCGGGCGTAATACGCGAGCCAAATCCCGCCAATTCCCACCGGAATCAGCGCGTCCATCCAATGCAGGTGAATTCCGCCGGACCAGAATTCCGGCGCCGTCAGCCAGTAGATGTCCAGGACGCGCGCGACTAGGAGCAGCACGGCAACCCAGACGAGTCGCGCGGGCCGCTGCTTCAAATCTCGGGAGAGCAGCAAACTGAACGGGAGAACGAAATGAAGCACGACCACCAGCAATCCAATTCCGCGCCATCCGGTGGCCATCCGGATGGTGTACCAGGGAATCTCCTCGGGCAGATTTCCCGACCAGATGATGATGAGCTGCGAAACGGAAAAGTAAGCCCACACCATCACGAATGCGAACAACAGTTTGCCGAGATCGTGAAAGTGCCGCGACTGGTAAACGTCCGCCATTGGCTTTTCGCGCGCGAGCACCACGAGTGTGGCGATCATCATCGCCATCCCCGAGACGAGCTGCCCGCCCATTATCAGCATTCCGAAAATGCTCGAGTACCACGATGGATCGAGCGACATGATCCAATCCACCGCCGCGAACGAGACGGCCAACCCGTAAAGAATGATCCCCGGCCCAGCGAGCATCGTCAGTTTCTTCTTCCTCTTGTTTTGCGCGTCGCCGCTGGCATCCTGCCGCCGCGACCAGTGGTTCACCAGCCAGGCGAGCGCCAGCCAAATCGCAAAGTAAATCCCCGCCCGAACGAGAAAGAAATGAATCGTCAAATAGTCCGCCTTGTGCGGCGGGAGCGCTTCTCCCGAAGTCCATTCATACACGTGCCGCATCCCGAACGCGAGCGGCACGAAGAGCAACAGGCCGAGCGGCAGCGTCCGCGTCGCGGCTTCGAGCGGCCGCCGGATCACCATGCCCCAATCGCCGCCCGTAAGATACTGCAACATCAATATCGCCAGGCACCCCAACGGAATTCCCAGCCAGAAAAGAAAGCCGACGAGATACGATTGGAAAAATTGCGTGGGATTCGAGATGCCGCCCGCTACCGAAATCGCGAGCGCAAGAACTCCCACGGCCAGCGCGGCCCGTTGCCAGCGCGCGATGCTCGGAGGCGCCATGTAGGAAGGAGCGTTCATCGCGGCGCGTTCTCCTGTGCGGGCTCCTGCTTGGGCCTCTGGTCGAGGTTCGCGCGATCCTCGGGCGAAAGGCGCGCCGCCGGAACGTTCTGGCTCAGTTGCAGCGCGCGGATATACGCGATGATGGCCCAGCGGTCGCGCGCAGGAATCTGCGAAGCGTAGTCCGGCATGGCGCCAAATCCGTTCGTAATCACGTCGAAGAAATGGCCAAGCGGCGCGTTGCGCAAGCGATCGCTGTGAAACGTCGGCGGCTCACGGAACCCGCGCGTGGGAATGAAACCGTTGCCGTCGCCGATTTGCCCGTGGCACGGCATGCAGAAAATGTTGTAACGCTGCTGGCCGCGCGCAAGCAGCTCCGGGGTGAGCGGAAGCGGAAAGGTATTCGAGTTCGCCGGAAGATATAAGGGATCGAGTTCGATGCGCCCTTGGGGCAACGTTCCGGGGACCGGCTGTCGCGCCGACATTCCGTCATCAAAATAATCGCTCTTGGCCAGAGGCTTGTACCGCGGCTGCTGCGCCATCTGCTGCTGGCAGCTCACGAGCGCAGCGCACGCCGCCATCGCGGCGAAGAGTCGCATTGGAAACCGGAGCGGCCTCACAGGTTTTCAACCTCCATCACAGCCTGTGCCCCGAGGCTCTCGAGATACTGGCGCGTTTGCGCGCGGTCGAAGCGCGGGTCCCTCGCTTCGATGCAAAGGAAGAAGCGATCGCGCGAAGCCAGCGCAAAGCGCGGCTCGTTGAAGAGAGGATGATGCGGCATCGGCAGGCCGTTGAGGGCCAGCATCCCGAGCACTGCGGAGAGCGCCGCGCCCAGAATCGTCATCTCGAACGTGATCGGAATGAACATCGGCCAACTGTTGAACGGCCGCCCGCCGACGTTGATGGGATAGGCGATCTTGGAAACCCAGTATTGCAGGAGGAATCCGGCGGCGCCCCCCACTAGGCCGCCGCACAGCGTGAGCATCGGGACGTGCGTCGAGCGGCGGCCGAGCGTCTCGGCAAGCCCCTCCACCGCGAACGGCGTGTACCCTTCCATCCTGCGGTAGCCCGCCGCGCGCGCCTCGCGAGCCGCGACCACGAGCTGCTCCGGCCGCTTGAATTCGGCCAGCAAACCGTAAATGGGCGGGCGGCGCGCCATCAATCGCCTCCCTCGTGCGCGCTGGTTTCGCTTGCCAATTCGCGCATCTCAAAAATGGAAATCATCGGCAGGAAGCGGATGAACAGGAACAGCAGCGTCACAAACAGGCCAATCGTGCCGATGAAAAGGAACCAATCCCATCGCGTCGCCCCGTACATCCCCCAGGACGAGGGAAGAAAATCGCGATGCAGGCTGGTCACGACAATCACAAACCGCTCGAGCCACATTCCCACGTTCACGACGAGCGACATCCCGAAGAGCACCTTTACGCTGCGGCGAATCCTCGAGGACCACAGCAATTGCGGCGCGATGAGGTTGCAGAAAATAAGCGCCCAGTAGAAATGTTTGTACGGCCCGAACAGCCGGTTCATCGCCACGAAGAATTCATAGGGATTGTCGCTGTACCACCCCGTGAAGAATTCCATGACGTAGCCGTAGCCGACGATCAATCCCGTGGCGAGCATGACTTTCGCCATATTGTCGAGGTGGCGCATGGTAATGAAGTCTTCCAGACCGTAAGCGGCACGCAGGGGAATCGCGAGGGTCAGCACCATCGCGAAGCCGGAGTAAATCGCGCCGGCCACGAAATAAGGTGGAAAGATCGTGGTGTGCCAGCCCGGTATGATTCCGACTGCGAAGTCGAAACTCACCACGGTGTGCACCGAAACCACCAGCGGCGTGGCGAGCCCCGCGAGCAGGAGATACGCTGTCTGGTAGCGGTACCAGTGTGTAGCGGAGCCGCGCCAACCCATTGCCAAAATGCCGTACACGATCTTGTGCGCGCGTCTGGTCGCGCGATCGCGCAGCGTCGCAAGGTCCGGGAGGAGCCCCACGAACCAAAACAACAGCGAAACAGTGAAGTACGTGGAAACCGCGAACACGTCCCACATCAATGGACTTCGGAATTGCGGCCAGACGCCCATCACGTTCGGGTATGGAAACAGCCAGTAAGCAAACCACGGCCGGCCCAAATGCAGCATGGGAAACAGGCCCGCGCAAGCGACCGCGAAGAGCGTCATCGCTTCCGCAAACCGATTGATTGACGTGCGCCACGTCTGGTTCAGCAATAGAAGAATCGCGGAAATCAGCGTTCCCGCATGGCCGATCCCGATCCACCAAACGAAATTTACAATCGCAAATCCCCAGCCGATGGGAATGTTGATGCCCCAGATTCCCACGCCCTTCACCAGCAAAAAGGTCACGCTGTACAGCAGGAGCAGCACCAGTGAAAACGCGAGCAGGAATCCTGCCCACCAGCCTTTTCCGAACCGACGCGTAAGGACGATGGAGCCGATCTTGTCGGTCACGGATGCGAACGTGTAGCCCGGCTGAATGAACGGGGAGCGCCGCACCGTGGACGCGTTCGTCGGAGTGGGCAGCTCAGGCGCCACGGCCGCCTCCCTTTTCCAATTCGGGATTCGGATTGCGGACCGCCGCGAGGTAGGTCGTGCGAGGACGCACCCCGAGTTCGGCGAGCATGCCGTAGTTCCGCGGATTCGCCTTGAGCGCCGCCACGCGGCTCGAGCGATCGTTCTTGTTGCCGAAAACGATGGCCTCCGACGGGCAAGCCTGCTGGCACGCGGTGACGATCTCGCCGTCGCGCACGGGCCGGTCTTCTTTGTCCGCCGTGATTCGCGCCTTCGAGATTCGCTGGATGCAATACGTGCACTTCTCCATCACACCGCGGCTTCTGACGGTCACTTCCGGATTGCGCAGCATTTTCAGCGCGGGCGTGTCCCAGTCCGCATAGGCGAGGAAATTGAATCGCCGCACTTTGTACGGGCAGTTGTTGGAGCAGTAGCGCGTGCCGACGCAGCGGTTGTACACCATGTCATTGAGTCCCTCGGGGCTGTGGTTGGTCGCGCCGACGGGGCAAACGAGTTCGCAAGGCGCGTCCTCGCACTGCATGCACGTCACGGGCTGGAAGTGCGTTTCCGGATTTTCGAGCGCGGCGGGTCCGGCTTCGTAGTAGCGGTCGATGCGGATCCAGTGCATTTCGCGACCGGCCATCACCTGCTCTTTGCCGACGACGGGAATATTGTTCTCGGACTGGCACGCCACCACGCACGCGTTGCAGCCGTTGCACCGGTTCAAATCGATCGACAATGCCCAGGCATTGCCATTGTATTCGTGCGCGTTCGGATAGAGCGTCAGTCCTGGCGGCGGCTCTTCCATCATTTGCTGTGCGAACTTCGGGTTGGCGCGAAATTCGTCGAGCGTCGCGACACGCACCAGCTCGCGGCCCTCGATCGCGGAATGGAATTGGACGCAGGCGAGCGGATAGTCTTCCCCACTCAGCTTGCTGATCCGCGCGCCCGCCCCGCCCCACGGCGCGGCTGAATTCCGCAAAGCGTTCGCGTTGAAGCCCAGGCCTTCGCCGACTTTTCCCGCGCGCGAACGGCCGTAGCCCAAGTGCAGCACAACTAACCCATCCGGCAAGCCCGGCACAATCCAAGTCGCCGCATCGAGCGTGCGCCCCAGATAGGAGAGCCGCGCTTGGTCCACGCGAATCTGGCCGTGCTCGCCGCCGGTCGAATCAATCGTGTAGGAAAGCTCCAGCGCCTCGGCCGTCTTCGGGCTCACCATCGCGGCGTTGTCCCAAGTCAGCCGCGTGATTGGCTTAGGCAGCTCTTCAAGCCACGCATTATTCGCAAATCGTCCGTCGTAAACGGTAGGATCCGGCCGAAGCGCAATTTCGGGCAGGTCATCATAGACTGCTCCCGCGGTGCCCGCGGCCCTGCGAATCGCATCCACCTGAGGCGTCACGCTTAATTCCGGTAGCCGCGTGCCTTCGATGAACCCGTCATTCAACGCGCGCCGCCAAGCTGGCTCGAAATCGCCGCCGAGTTGTTTCTTCCAGTACGCGCGCACGATGTCGTATCCGGCCGCCTCGGGCTGGCCCGCAAACGCGGCAATCAATTCGTGGACGGACTTTCCGCCGTAAAGGGGAGCAATCAGCGGCTGCACGATGCTTGCCGTCCCATCGTAGGCGCGCGCGTCGCTCCACGACTCCAGAAAATGCGTCATCGGCACGTGCCATTGGCAGAGCGCGGAGGTCTCGTCCGGATAGGGACTCAGGTGAATCCTTCGCTCAGCTTTCATCAGCTTCTGTTCGAATTCGAGATCGGCCGGCGCGTCGTACACCGGATTGCCGCCGAGAATGACGAGCGTCCGCACGCGCCCGGCATCGAGGTCCTCCGCCAAATCCGCGAGGGACGCGATCTGATTCGTCGGCCGCGCTTCGATGGGATCGGTGTGGAAGACTGTGGCGCCGGCATTGCCCAATGCGTGATTCATCGCGTGTGCCAGCGCATGAACCTCCGCGGGTTGCTGCTCGCCCGCGATCACCAGACTCGCGCCGCGATGCTGCTGCAAATCGCGCGCCACAGCCGCAATCCAATCCGCGATCGCTCCGCCGCCCACAGAGTTTTCCGGGACGATTCCGAGCTTCGCAGCGAGCGCTGCTGCGAACCGGCTTACCTCGCTCGGCCTCAGCGGCAACCGGTGATCGGCCATGGCGCCCGTGGAAGTCGGCATCGATTCGGCCGCGTAAAGGCGCGTCATCCCGCCGGGCGCGTCGGGCAGTCTTCGCCGCGCAAATTCGCGCGCATAGCGCAGGCAGCCGGCGCCGCTCGTCAGGAAATCCGTATCGAGCGCAACGATGACATTGGCCCTTTCGATGTTGTAGTACGTGTTGACGTACTTGCCGAAAGCCAGCCGCGCGCCTTCGCGCACCGAATCGCTTCCGGCCGCTTCCCATTGATGCCACTTCGCCCCTGGAATCGCCGCAAGCAACGCTTCCATCTGGTCCGCGAGCGTCGGCGAAATGACCGTCCCCGTCAGGAATCTCAGCCCGGCGCCCTTCACGCCGTTTTGCTCGGCAAGCGCGGTTTGGATTTCCGTGAGCAGGGCGGACCTCGTGCGAATCTCGCCCAAGTAGGTCACCACGCTCGATCGATCGGGATCGTAAAGCTCGAGGACGGACGCCTGCGCGAAAACATCCGTCGCGCCAAGGCTCGCCGGATGGTTGGGATTTCCCTCGATCTTGGTCGGACGGCCTTCGTGCGTTTCGACCAAGAGCCCAATCGCCGAGCCGCCGAGCGTCATCGTCGTCGCGTAGTACTGCGAGACGCCGAGAATCATTCCCTCCGGCTGGCGAACGTAGGGCACGATTTTTTCTTCCGGCTTCACGCCACAGCCCGCAAGCCCCGCAAGCGCCAGTGACGCGCCCATCACCTTCAGGAATCCGCGCCGATCCACCCCGGGACGCAATTCCGAGGTGTGTCGCGGGAATTCGCGGTGCAACATCTCCTCGAAGCGCGGATCATCCGCGAGTTCTTCGAGGCTGCGCCAGTAGTGCCGCCCCCTCTTGCCTTCGAGCTTCGCGCGAACGGCCGCCAAGTCGAGCGGCCTTGCGTCGTGATGCTCCGGCTTCTGGTCTCCACAATTCACGGTTTCACCGGTGACACGTCGAGCAGCTCGTCAACTCCTGCGCGCTGCGAATGTGATATTCCTGCTTCAATTGAAGCCCCAAAGCGATTTGATCCGGCGGCGCTTGGTACGCCATGTTGAACACTTGATCCTTCGGCCGCAGATATTTTTCCGGCTGCCGGTGGCAATCGATGCACCACTCCATTTGCAGCGTCGCCACCTGGCGCACCAAGGGCATCTGTTCCACCCGCCCGTGACACGTGGCGCACCCCACGCCCTTCGCAACATGGATGCTGTGGTCGAAATAGACGAAGTCAGCGAGCTTGTGCACGCGATTCCATTCGATCGGCGCGCCCGTGCGGTAGCTTGCGCGCACGGGTTCGAGGAACGGGCTGTCCGCAAACAGAAGCGAATGGCAATTCATGCAGGTCCGCGTCGGCGGGATGCCCGCGAAGGCGGAATCCTCGACGGCGGTATGGCAGTAGCGGCAATCGATTCCGTCGTCGGCGACGTGGTGCTTGTGGCTGAAGGGTATCGGCTGCTCCACCACCACGTTCGCGGACGTGATATACCCCGAGCGCTGGATTCGGTCCGTCACCATCAAGAGAACGCCCACAACCACGAGCGTCAGATATATCGTGACTCGAGATATTGTGTTCGTGCTGCGGTGAAAGATCTGTGCCATGCAGGTCTATCGCTTTGCCAGGCTCCCCCTGATGTGGTTCGGATGGGGCGCGACGCGGGTCCCGGGATTCCCAGAGCATCCGGCTGTTCTCGCGCCCAGACGCACTACAAATTCCCTCAAAAAGTAAACCAGTTTACACTAGCTTCGCGCTCCCGCAAAATCGGGGTGCGCGGTCCATGCGAGTTCTTGAAATCAGGCCTCAACATGCAATTTCCCGTGCCGCTCATCTCGCGTCGCGGGATAGCGCCGCGACGAGATTGCAGACACCCGCGGCCGTTCTTGGACACAAACAGGAACGGCGACCGCGCCCGACCAGATTCATGTCAGAATCTCAAATTGAGCAGGCGCCGTGAGCAACCAGACCTCGTCGTCTTCTTGCTTTCCTTTTAGGCGATTTGCATTCAGTTGCTTTCGGCCTGCGCGTCGATTCATTACCGAGTTGCTGGTCCACGCGGAGGCCCTCAAGATGTGGGCGCGCGAATATGAGATGGGCTGGGAGCTCTGCCTCTGATAGTTGACGAGGCGGGGATTTGCGCGAGCGATAACTCTCGCGAATAAGGAGCAGCCGTGCGAGGTCTCGTCGGCATTCTGGGATTGTTGCTTCTCCTCACCGTCCTTTGGGACGCCTTCGAGACCGTAATTCTGCCTCGCCACGTGACGCGATCCTTTCGTCTCGCGCGTCTCTTCTTTCGCACGACGTGGGGGCTCTGGACTGCCTTCGCTCGCCGCGCTCATTCTTCCAAGCGGCGAGAGGGCTACCTGAGTTATTTCGGGCCGCTCTCCGTGTTGCTCCTGCTCGTGTTTTGGGCCGCGGTGCTGATGTTTTCCTTTGCGCTCCTGCTGTGGTCTGGCGGATCGGCAGTGAGGCTCGCGGGTGCAACGCCCACGTTTCGCACGGACCTCTACTTGAGCGGAACCACGTTTTTCACGCTCGGCATGGGAGACGTCACGCCCGGCACCACGCTGGCGCGCGTGATCACAGTGGCCGAAGCCGGTACAGGCTTTGGATTCCTCGCGATCATGATCGCGTATCTGCCGACGCTCTACGCCGCCTTCTCACAGCGGGAGGTGAATATCTCTCTCCTGGACGCGCGCGCCGGATCACCGCCGACGGCGGGTGAATTGCTTCGGCGTCACGGGCGGCTCCGGGTCCGCGACGGTCTCGCACAGTATCTGCGCGATTGGGAAATCTGGTCCGCGCAATTGATGGAAAGCCACTTGACGTACCCGTTCCTCTGCTTTTTCCGGTCGCAGCACGACAACCAGTCCTGGCTGGCCGCGTTTACGGCGATTCTGGACGTCTGCGCCGCGCTGATTGCTTACGGCGATGGAGAAACGAAGTGGCAGGCGCAGCTTACGTTCGCAATTTCCCGCCACGCGGTGGCGGATTTGTCCGAGGTGCTGAGAGTCAGGCCGCGGCCGCCGCATGCGGACCGTTTGCCCCAGGAAGATCTGAAGCAGGTGCGAAGTCTGCTTCTGGAGTGCGGAGTGGCGCAGTGCGCGGACGCGGGGGACCAAAAGCTGAAGGAATTGCGGCAGATGTACGAGCCGTATCTTGCGGCGCTTTCGCGGCTCCTGTGGATGTCGCTGCCCTCCTGGGGAGTCGACGCCGCGCCACCTAGCTCCAGGACGGTGTGGGGTCGCATCACCTCGTCGGCCCCCGGAGAACCGGGCGATGACCGGTCGCACTCGAATCATTTCTAGCCGGGCAGAATTGGCCCCCGCGGACGATTGTCGGCCGTATTATTCTTCGTGCCCGCCTTTCTTGCAGCAACGCCTACGGCGAAAATCAAGGCGTCCTTGCGCCGTCACCACAAGCGTCCCGGCGTCAGCTTGCGCGTCATTGCGAGCGCGCTCTGGTAATACTCCTTGTGGCGCAGGTTTGCCGCGGCGTCGCGATCCACGAGTATTGTAGCGTCCCGATGCAGTTGCAGCGCGGACGCCGTAACGGAAGCCGTCACTGGCCCTTCCACTGCAAGCGCGACCGCGCGCGCCTTCCTGGCTCCCGCACCGAGCAGAAGGATTCGCCGCGCTTCCAGGATCGTGCCGATTCCCATCGTGATCGCCGCGCGCGGCATCTCTTCGCCCGAGGCAAAGCCGGCGCGATTATCTTGGATCGTTCGCCGCGTCAGAGTCTTCACGCGCATGCGCGAGGCAAGACTCGAAGCTGGCTCGTTGAAACCGATGTGGCCGTCCTTGCCGATCCCCAAGATCTGCAAGTCAATCCCCCCGGCGCGGCGGATCGCTTCTTCATAATGCGCGCAGGTTTCGTCAAAGTTCCCTCGCAGGGTACCTTCGGGGATGTGAATCTGCTTCTTGGGAATGTTTACGTGGTCGAAAAAATTTCGGAACATGAACGAATGAAAGCTCTGTGGATGCTCCGCCGGCAGACCGACATATTCGTCCAGGTTGAACGTCACAACGCGCGAGAAGTCGAGCGCTTCTTCACGGTGCATTCGGACCAACTCCTGGTACATTCCGACTTGCGTGCTGCCCGAAGCAAGCCCCAGCCGCAGGTCCGGCCGGCGGCGAATCGCCCCTGCGACCATCCGCGCGGCTTCCCTGCTCACTTCGGCGTAATTTTGCGCGATGAATACAAGCATGGCGTGAACGGGCGCAGCCCGCGAGGAAGGATCATGCTCCGGCACAGCTCGGCACGTCAAATTCAAGTGTCAGGTCATCGAAGCGGCAGCGGCAGGAAGAAAGTCGAGCGCCGTCAGCCCGGGCCCCGGATGTTTGCGCTTCGGAACGGCGAGCGGCTGCCTGTGAAGCAGGTTTTCAACTGGCAAGCTCCGGCGAGCGTGAAAACGACGAAGAAAAGAACTCAGCAGCAATTCGACGCTCCGGACCATCTTCGAGTGTTATCGCAAACGCAGTGCGAAAGGCGATGCCCTGTGTGCTTGATTCCAAACGCGGACAGAGTCTTGGCGAGCCGCAACTGCAAGTTTGAACTGGAAAATGGCTAACTGCTGCGTATAAAGTAGCGCGGTTGAATTGTTCCGTCTGTTGAGAAAGGGTCCTTTGGATCTTGCTGATCTCGAGGCTGCACAGCTCTAGTGAACGCACAGCTGTCGTCGTTCTTCCAACCAATGGAACCGGGCGCGGCCTTTTCTTAGGGCCGGCGGACCCAGGAATCGACGTGGTGGCTTCAAACGGCCGGCCCGCCAACTCGTGATGGAAACTGACGCCAAGGGACAATGGGCACCAGCTTTAGCCTCCCACTTCCGTTTTTCGCTACGCCGGCGCCAAGTTGGCCACGATTGTCTCGGAGATCCCGTTAGACCAGCGCATGACGGCGCGAGAGAAGATCGCGGCGAGGGTGGTGTTCCTGATTTCGGACCCGTCCATTTGCACGACCGGATAGCATCGGTTCCATGCACGGCGGATGCGGGCACTTCGATTGCGCCCTGACATAGAAAGTGACGCTGATGGCTTCCGAGACAAAATTAAGACGGAGGAAGGGCCGGCAATGACTTCAACTGAGCGGGAAACACGACCCCTTTTCCCCGCGGGTGGCACCTTGCCATTTTTCTTGGTGACCGCCCTCTTCTTCCTTTGGGGAATTCCCAACAACCTCAACGACATCCTGATCCGCCAGTTCATGAAATCCTTCGAGATCACTCGTTTCGAGGCGGGGCTGATTCAATTTGCATTCTATTTGGGGTATTTCGTTTTGGCGATCCCGGCTGGTCTCCTGATGCGCAGGCTGGGGTACAAGGCCGGGCTCATCGTGGGCCTCGTTCTTTATGGGGTGGGCGCGTTGTTGTTCTGGCCGGCAGCATTGGTCGGCCGGTATTCATTTTTTCTTGTTGCGTTGTTCGTGATCGCCAGCGGCCTCTCTTTTCTCGAGACTGGCTCCAATCCATTTATCGCGCAGTGCGGCGATCCCGAAACTTCAGAGCGGCGGCTGAATTTCTCGCAGGCATTCAATCCATTCGGAACCATTACGGGCGCTCTCGTCGGCACGATCTTTATTTTCTCCGGCGTCGAGTTGAACCCTCAGCAGGTCAGCGCCATGCGGGCCGCCCACACGTATGACGCCTATCTCAGAGTCGAGACTCTCAGGGTCATTCGCCCCTACGCCGTCTTGGGGATCGTCGCTCTGGCGTGGGCGGTGCTCATAGCCCGCACGAAATTCCCCGCCATTGCGGAAGAGGCCAAAACGCGCGATGCCGATCGAGGGAATGTGCGTGCCCTGCTTCGACAACGGCACTTCATTTTGGCAGTGCTGGCGCAGTTCCTGTACGTAGGCGCGCAGGTCGGCACGTGGAGTTATTTCATAACGTATGTTCAGGACTACACGCACGAGCCCGAGAAGATCGCGGGGTATTTTTTGACGGGCACGCTCGTCGCGTTCGGCGTGGGCAGGTTTGTTTCGTCCTACTTAATGAAGTTCGTTGCTCCGACGCGGTTGATGGGAATCTATAGCCTTATCAATGTCGCGCTGATCGGCGTGGGAGTCTTTTTGCCCGGATGGATAGGGCTATGGGCGATTTTTCTGACCAGCGTGTTCATGTCGCTGATGTTCCCGACGATTTTTGCGCTCGGATTGAAAGGCCTTGGAGCGAATACAAAAATCGCAGGTTCACTGCTCGTCATGGCGATCATCGGAGGCGCACTTTTCCCTCCAGCCATCGGGCTGCTCTCCGAAAAACTTGGGAGCCTCGCGTTGGCCTTTGGATTGCTTCTGCCGGCGTACGCGTTCATCGCTTACTACGCCTTCCTGGGTTCGAAACCGCACTTAAGTCAACGAGATTGAGAAAGGGCGGAAAGAACTTCGCCCGGAGAAGGAATCCAGGGCGGGTCCCCGCATTCGATGCGGTCTCCGTGCGCATGGCCGAACGCTGGCGAGCCGTCTAGCGACCGAGGCGCTCAACTTCTCCTTGAAAGATCGCTGAGTGTATCGTATGAGATAGAAACTTGGAACGATTTTGACGCCGCCGGTCAAAGGCGTACGGGGGATCGGTTCTCGCGCGCGTTCCGGCATGCAGCTTTCCTGCTGGTCAGACTTGCCGGCGGAGTCCTTGGAGAGTTTTCGTCCTTGACTCCGCTTGGAGGAACGACGATTGCGGCGGCCAACCCGATGAGCAGAAGAGGCCGTGCAGAGTGATGAAGGCGCTCGTCCTTTACGAGCCCGGCCATGCGTCCGTCGAAACAATTCCGGATGCGGCGCGCGCGGACGAGGAAGTTCTGCTCGAGGTGCGGATGGTCGGGCTTTGCGGAAGCGACTTGAACTCCTACCGTGGCAAGAATCCACTCGTTCGATTTCCTCGGATCCCGGGGCATGAGGTTGCCGCAACCATAGTAGAGGGAAACGCTGCCTGGCCGGCGCTTGCCGTGGGCACAAACGTGACGCTCTCGCCGTACAGAAGTTGTGGGAAGTGCGCATCGTGCCTGCGGAGACGGCCCAATGCTTGCCAATTCAATGAAACGTTGGGCGTACATCGAGACGGCGCTCTGACTGAGTATATTTCCATCCCCGCTGAGAACCTGTATCCGGCGAATCTGAGCCTCAAGGAGCTTTGCCTCGTCGAACCGCTGACCGATGGATTTCATGCGTTTGCTCGAGGCCGCGTGACATCCGGGGATACGGTAGCGGTGTTCGGTTGCGGAAGTGTGGGTCTCGGGGCCATCGCAGCTGCTTCCTTCCGCGGCGCCAAGGTCATTGGAATCGATTTGGATGACGCAAAACTGAGGATTGCGGAACGCGCCGGAGCAGCGCAAGCGATCAATAGCCATGATAAGCCGCTCCATGAGCGTTTTCTGGACATGACCGGGGGGCGCGGCCCTGACGTCATCGTTGAGGCAATTGGTCTGCCTCAGACATTTCGAGCAGCGGTCGAGGATGTGGCGTTTGCTCGGCAGAGTCGTCTACATCGGCTATGCGAAAGAACTGATTGAATACGAGACCCGGCTCTTCGTTCAAAAGGAACTCGACATTTTGGGCTCGCGCAACGCCCTGCCGGAGGACTTCCGCGAAGTGATTCGGATGCTCGACGAGCACCGTTTCCCAGTCGAGGACGCGGTCAGTTCGATCGTATCCATCGATGAAGTTCCCCGTGCGCAGGCGGACTGGAGTGCGAATCCGGCGTGTTTTTCAAAGATTATGGTGCGCGTGGCTTGAGCCGTTGGCACGCCGCCAGATTCTGATTCGGTCAAGCGAGAAATCCCCAGAGCGATAAGGAAGGTGGCCCATGTCTTTTGGCAGATCGGCACGTTCGACCTTTTTGTTTGTGGCTGTGTTATGCATTCTTGCCGGATCGTCCGCAAGCGCGCCCCAGATCGGTGATCCGAAGGCTCCGACTGCCTCTGCGAGTCCTTCCGCGATCGACGACATCTGGCAGAAATCCAGCGCCAAATACGATCCGGCGAGGGCGGCCATCCTGGCGCGAGTCGACCAGGTCAATCGCGAAGGCCCGTTCCGTCCCGATTGGGAATCGCTCCAGACTTACCAGGTGCCGGATTGGTACAAGGACGCGAAGTTCGGCATCTTCATCCATTGGGGCGTTTACTCCGTCCCCGCATTCGGAAGCGAGTGGTACCCGCGGATGATGTACGTTCCCGGATCGAGAGAGTACGAGCATCACCTCTCTACCTACGGCCCGCCGGACAAATTCGGCTACAAAAATTTCATCCCCCAATTCAAGGCGGAGAAGTTCGATCCAGCAGCCTGGGCGCACTTGTTCAAGGAAGCGGGCGCCAGGTATGTAGTGCCGGTCTTCGAGCACCACGATGGCTTTGCCATGTATGACTGCGGACTCTCCGATTGGACGGCCGCAAAAATGGGCCCTCATCGGGATTTAGTCGGCGACCTTGCCAAGGCCGTCCGGGCCGAGGGGCTTCATCTAGGCGCATCGTCGCACCGTGTGGAACACAACTTTTTCTTCGGGGTCGGCCGCGCCATTCCCTCGGACGTCAATGATCCGCAATACGCGGCTTTCTACGGGCCCGCTCACAATTGGCTCGCCAACGAACCGGGCACGCCGCTTGAGAACGATTTCACGTTTGTTTCCCCAGCTTGGACCCAAGATTGGCTGGCCCGGTCAGCTGAAATCGTCGAGAAGTATCACCCGGAGATCATGTATTTTGACTGGTGGGACGGACAGGCTTCTGTACGGGCGGACCTCGCGCGCTTCGCCGCGTTCTATTACAACACCTCTCTCAAGAGCGGCGGCCCGTTTGGTGTGATCACTTACAAAGACTACGCCATGCAGGAAAACTCCGGGGTTTTGGATATTGAGCGTGGCCAGCTCGCGAGTACTCGTCCGCAGTATTGGCAAACGGACACCTCGGTGAGCAACCGTTCGTGGGGTTACATCAATAACGACTCGTTCAAATCGCCGGAGTTTATCGTTCATCAGCTCGTGGATATCGTCAGCAAGAACGGCAATCTGCTGCTGAACATCGGCCCTCGCTCCGACGGAACCATTCCGGACGAAGTGCAGCAGGTGCTTCTGGACGTGGGATCGTGGCTGAAGATCAACGGCGATGCGATCTACGGCACGCGGCCGTGGAGGATTTTTGGAGAGGGACCGACCGAGGTATCTGGAGGCTCGTTTCACGACACGAACACCCAGCCGTACACGGCCAAAGATTTCCGCTTCACTACCAAAGGCGACGTCCTCTATGCGATAGAAATGAGCTGGCCGAGTACGGGCGAAGCGGTGATTCACTCGATCGGCACTGGCGCCGTCGGCGAGCAGCGAGTGGATTCGGTGGAATTGCTCGGCTCAGACGGAAAACTTTCCTTCCAAGAGAAGCCTGACGGTCTGCATATCCAAGTTCCCAAACAAGCGCCCGGCAAATTTGCCTACGCGTTTCGTATTCGATTTGCAGGTGCTCGATAAATTGATCAGCTCGTGATGGAGTGTTAGGCGCGCGCTTGAGCGTCACACAATCCGGTCCCAACGCGGCTGTGTCTTGAAAGCGGAAATCCGATGGACTTGACTGACCCAACGCTGACGGTGGCGGCGCCAAGACACTTGGTCCATCCAAGGAAGGCGATCAGGGCCGTGCGTCCGCACAGCCTTGCAATTCGATTCTAATCACTTCGCCCCAATCCCGAAGAGCCCGGGCTACCGGCAGCATCCGCACGTGTGGAAAGTGAAACGCGAAGCGCGCGAAAAGGCTGCGCCACGTGCCCAGAACCTCAGCGCATGGGAAGCGCGTACATGAGCCCGCCTTGCGTCCAGAGGTTGTTTGGACCGCGAGCTAGATTCCTCGCCGACCCCGAGCCGAGGTCGCGCTCGAACATCTCGCCATAGTTGCCCACGGCTTCGATCACGCGTGCAGCCCAAGCATCGTCGAGCCCGATAAGTTGGCCATAGCCGCGCTGGACGCCGAGCAAACGCTGGATCACTGGATCGTCGCTTTTCTTCATCTCGGCGAGATTCGTCTGTGTCACCCCGCTCTCTTCAGCTTGGATCAACGCTTCGACAGTCCAATCGATAATCGTGGCCCATTGCGGGTCGTCGAGACGGTAGGTGGGCGCCAAGGGATCTTTGGCGACGACGTCGGGCAGGATTTCAAAATTCTTCGCCATGTTCTTAAAGGAGATTCGCTCGTAAGAGAGTTGCGAGACGTCGGCACTGACGGCAGCGCAGTTGCCGGTGACGAATGCCGCCTCCATCTCCCCTTCTTCCGAGAAGGCGAAGGGTAGCCACTTGATCTTCTCGCGCTTCATGTAACCTTCCAACTGGGCCTCGATCTCGGTGCCACCCAGAAAACAGACTTTCTTGCCGGCGAGGTCCTGGGAAGCAGTGATTCCCATCCTCTTGTTTACGAGAAAGCCTTGGTAGTCATAGAAGATGGGCCGCGCGAAGCCAAAGCCCGTGTTGGCCGTATTGATGAGATTCGGAGATCCCGTGGCGAGCAGCGCGATCTCGCCGGACTTGAGGGCCTTCAAGGCGTCCTGCTCGTCCCGGAAGGGAACGACAGTGAACTTGGCGTTTGGCCCGAGCACAGCCACTGCCAATGCCTTGCAGATGTCCAGGTCGAGAGCGGCGTGACTCCCATGTGCGTCTTGAGTGGAGTACTCAGGCTCTTCGGTGTTGGCTCCGCAGGGGAGTGAACCGGCAGCTTTGATTCTCGCAAGCGTGGCGCCAGCCTGAGCCATCGCTGGAGTTCCGATCATCGACCATGCAATTGAAAATAGCAGTATGGCAATTCTGCTCATGCGTCTCCTCTTCCTTCCAAACACCAATTGCTGGGCATGTGTCTAAGAATGCGGCGACCGGATGGAGAATCCGGTCGCCGCTAAAAAGTGGTTGAGAAGTACTCTAGTTCGAAGGCCAGCCACCAGCGTAGGGTGTACCCGGGTTGGTGCTGGGACGAGGGTTGAAGTCCTGGGGAGCCGGATCGATTACTTTTCCGTGCACGATATCGGTTGGCGTGATGTGCAGGACGCTGCATCCTTGCGCACCAAAGTGAGGGAGACTAATTACCTGAGCCCTGGGAATCTCGGCGAACGAGGGCGGAAGCGCCGGCGCTATGCCCAGCAATCGCGCATTGTCAAAGGCGGAGAAGAGGTCGCCGACACCCGGGGTCCGGTCGTCGGAGGGCCCAAGGTACTTCTGGCCATATGTCTCCTCGCCCAGAGCGCGAGCCGCCGCTTCGTCTGGAAGATCGGCAAGTGGAGTCAGGTTGAAGAGCTCGTCAATGAATTTGATGATCGAACCATGCTCGGTGGGTTCATGAGAGATAGCGTGGACTACGCCATAAGGCGAGATCATGATCGCTGGAATGCGCGGACCCTGATCGAGAGCGTTCCCCACGGGATCCCAGGAGCGAATACTCGGCTGAGTGTGGTCGTACAGGCCGTCCGTCTCGTCGTACGTGATGATAATGGCGCTCTCCGGCCAATACTTGCTGTTTGCGATCGCGTTGATCGAGTCAGCCAGAAGGGCCTCGCCGATCTGTGCGTCGGAGTAGCCGGGGTGCTCGTCGTTGCCGGGGAAATCTGCCTTGACCGCCGGGCTGGGTGAGCGAGGAACGAGCCCATCAAGGTTGCCATACCCGCCGCGCACGTAGAAAACACCGCCCTCTTCGGGCAGCGTCTCGTCCTTGATTGCAGTATAGAAATCGCCGAGGCCCTTCAGGTGTGCCTTGGTTTCGACTGTGTTGTCAGCCTCGTATCCGAAGTACTGCGGGCCGTTGTGGTGGGCAATGTAGGTGGCATACGTTGGGGTGCTGGTAGGATCGGTCGACTCGTGATCATAGCCTTCCTGGAACCAACCCCAATTTACCGGCTTGTTGTGATCGCCCGCTATCTTCGCGATGTCGTGTTGAACATCCGAGAGATCGAACGCAGGGTCCAAATCATTGGGCGCGGCCGTGATGGTTTGAATCTGGTCTCCCATGAATGAGAGCGGCAAACTTGCAAACGTAAGACTCGAGGCCGGGGTTGTGGTCTTCGGTTCACCTGACTCGGTCGGTTGGAATACGGCGTCGGCAAGATTACCCCAGTAGGGCTGTGGATCGCCGGTGACGGGGAGCTGCCCGTTCGCGTATATGCCTGAACCCCCCAACGCAAGATTGGGATGTAGGACCCACTGTGTCATGCCCGATTGGCCGGCGATCATGGCGATGGCGTTTGGTGTCGAAGGGCCGATTACGGTGTCAAAGAAGTTGTCGAAAAGCGTGAAGCGATCCGCGTAGTTCCAAAGAAATGGAACGGTATCGCAGTCTATATGGCTAACGACCAGCTCGCCCTTTTGCACTTGCGCCTCAGTCGGGGCCGGTCCGCTATAGGTTAGTCCATCGGCGCTCAGTGTCCCGCTTATACCTTCTTCCGTGAACGCATAGCGGTCATTCTGGGCCACGTCACTCGAATCCAAGTGCAGCTTGGCGTCTATGGCCGTGTGGCCGTGATTCACAGAATCCGTATCCTCCGGGTAAAGCAATACTGTGTTGCCTTCCTTGTCGACGATCGACTGGGGGATCAGGAAGGGGGAAATGGAGCCGACCGAGCCGTTCGTCAGAACGATCGGCTGGACAAAACCCGGAGTTTGCCGGGCGAGCTGAGAGAACAAGCCCCGGGCCCCCGGGTAGGTGCCGAAGTAGAAGTCAAAAGATCGGTTCTCCTGGAAGAGAACAAAGACATACTTGATTCTCTTCCGAAGCAACTCAAGCTTCTGCTGATGGCTGAGGTAGGGGATGTCTTCGACACGACGCGTATATCGGGCGACCGCATCGCTGGATTTTGGTGCGATTTCGATATATTGCCTTTGATCGAAATCACGGTCATTCCTTGAGTCTTGGGCAAAACCAACAACTGGCTGCATCATCAACAAAGCCGCAATCAAACAAGCACAACTCACCTTTATGCATTCTTTGCTACGCATATTTGCCCCCCTTCGTGGGTCGAAACGTTTTCACTTCATGCGGTTTTCGCCGGTGTTTCCCCAGTCACCGCCAGCGCGGGTGGCGACACCGCTCGCGAATACTTTCGAGGCCGCAATATAAGGGAGGCATGTGTACCGGAATTTAGGCTGGCGTGAAAAAGTAATGAAAACCTTGCGTCGGACCAAATCCATGCATGTGGCGATCAGGTGCGCAAATAGTCTGCAAACAATAATATAAGAAGGGCATTTAAATCGGAATTTAAGCTAGCATGAAAAGTTGATGAATGTCTTATTTTCACCACCTCTGGGAGTGACTGAGCTTCTGGACTTGAGCGAATTCAGTTTATCGGCCGCAGTGAAGCCTCGCGTGGTGCACAGAAACTCCATCCGTGCTCTCATGTGATGGAAATACCTGCATTTAGTCTGTAGGCCCTTCTTCCTTGAAGAACGACAGGAGAGGGAGCTTAGCCGGCGGGAATCTCTTCTCAATCGTCCTGCTGCAGCTGTGCCATCCTGACGCCTATGTTTCGTCACGATTCACAACGAGCAGGAAACGGCGTTAACCGTGAGGTGTTGCAACACAGATTGTCTCAGTGGAGGGGTTCACCCCATGCGACTGTAAATAGCTTTGTAGCTGCGCAAGCCTCCAACTTCAACAGAGTTCAACAGGCAGGCCGCAAACGATTCAACAGCAATCCCTTAGAATCAACAAGAATCCATAGAGTGCAACAAGCGCTGGCGCCTGGTTCGGGAACAGGGAGCGCGGGCGGTGAATGGGCCCAGGGAAGGCGATCAGGGCCGTGCGTCCGCACAGCCCTGCAATTCGATTCTAATAACTTCGCCCCAATCCCGAGGAGCCCGGGCTACCGGCAGCCTTCCTTAAAACACAGGTTCTGGCTGAAGAACTTCATCACATGGTTCTGAAAACGGTCAGCGACGGCGCTGGTGTGCGTGCCCGGGTAAATTTCGAAACTGTTCGGTATTCCATACTTGTCGAGAACGTCGTGTAGCGCGCCCTCATCGACGCGCGTGCCGTCCTGGTCACCGACGTCCATGGCGATGGCGCGATACTGCTTGAGATTTCCTATGTATTGGTCCACGAACGCCAGCGGCGCGTTTGCCGCCCATTTCGCCAGAACGTCCGGCTGGGCAACACCATTCTTCGTCGGCAGATCGAGGTAAAGCGGCGGATTCTTCGGATCGGGAGACCAGGCCGCCGCGGTGGCAAGCTGCGCGCGAACGAAGAACGGCAGCTTATCGGAATCCGCTGGCGTCTTCACGGCTTCTAGAGTCTTCTCGAGGTCCGGATTCGCGGGTCCGGCAGGGCGGGCGGACAGGCAACATGGGCTCATGATGTACAGGCTGCCGAAGACATCGGGATGTTTCATGCCGATGCGGGCTGCGCCGTAGCCACCCATCGAATGGCCCACGAGGCCGCGGCTCATGCGATCCGGGATCGTCCGGTAATGCGCGTCGATGTACGCAACCAAATCATGGGAAATGAACCTCTCGAAATCCCCAGTAGTCACCGAACTCGAATACATCGACCCGTTGTGCACCGTCTTGGAATCTGGCAGCACCACGATCATCTCATTCGCGCCCTCGGCGAACGCGCCCTCAATGGTCTGCGGCACATGAATTTCTTGCGTCCATTGCTCTGCGCCGATCGAATAGCCATGCAGCGCGTAGAGGACCGGGTAGCGGCGATGCTTGTCCTTCGCGTAGCTGGGCGGCAGGAAAACGATCACCTCACGATCGACGGCATCTCCTTCCAGATTGCCTTCCAGAGATTGGCCGTGGACCTTGATGTGCTCCACCGTAACCGGCCTCGCGCCCGGAACCACCGGTGGCGCGGCCGTCTGAACCTGCGCCGAGAGCGCGGGACTCAGTGAAACCGCGACCCCCAACACTAATGCCCACCACAACTTCTTAGTTTTCATGGCTATTTGTCCTCATTCGGAAACTGTTTGCTTTCACGCGGTGACACAGGGCCGACATTGTCGGCCCTCTGTCCATCGCACTACCTGCTTCTTCTTGGTCGCCTGCACAAATCTTCCCTGAGCACGCATGCGTGCTGAGGCATGACAAGCTACTCTACCGGATACGAATAGATGTTGACGCTGAACGGTGGAACGACAATCGTTTCGGGCACACTATCGAGCGCCTTTTCCTCCACCGCAACTCCCGGTTTTTGTCCGAGCGTGATGGTGGCGTCTACAGACTTCGGGGCCATCTGCCAGAGGCGCCCTTCGCTTGCGAGCTTCACTCCGACGATCGAGAGCTTCAGGCTTTGCTCGGCATCCGACGGATTCAGCACGGCGAAGGTGAGCGTCCTGCGATCCTCGCTGAGCGCCGCGCTGACATCCAACGGATAGGTGTCGCTGCCCGGATTGACCGCGGGCTGGTCGCCGCCGGCCGGGTAAATCGGCTTGGGCTGCGGCGAGTCGCCGGAGACCTCGACTGGGATGGTGCCGAAGTGATCGCGGTACATCTTGAACAAGAGACCGGTCGGATTCAAAACGGCCTCCGTCCTGGACTCACTCATCATGGCCGTGGCGAAGGTGAAGGCGCCGAGTTGATAAAGATCCGAATGCCTGAACATTTCGTGGAAGGCCCAGGCATAGGCCGGGACCACCTTGTAGGAGTTCATTCCTCCACCCATGTACGCCCATTCATCAATGGCGATCGGCACGGGCTTCGCCTTGAGTCCGGGAATGAGCTTCAGGTACTGCTGATAGTGCTCGTACTTCACACGGACTTGGGTGGCGGGCGCACGCTCCCATTCAATGAGCGACTGGGGGCCGGTGGGGACCTTCTTACCGGTTGTTGGATCGAGGCGCATGTTGCTCGACGAATAGTAGTGCTCGCTGAGCATGTCGATGTTGTCCAGACAATGGAGAAGAAGGTTTCCGCTCCAGTCTGCCGCAGAAAGATAATCCGGGACAATCTGGCCGTTGATACGTCTTGCCTGGTTGGCACCGGCCATGACATCGGGCATGGCTCCGCCGGCAATCAGCTTGATCGATGGATCCACCTGCCGCATGGCCTTTGCGAAGAGGTTGTGCTTCAGCTCGAATTGGTCAAGCGACATGGCTCCCATTTGGTAATCACCCCAGGGCTCATTGCCGATCCCCCAAAACTTGACGTTATAAGGCTTTGGATGGCCGTTGGCGGCGCGCCATTTTCCCATCGGGGTGGTAATCGCGCCGTTGGTATATTCCACCAGTTCTCTCGCGGACCACGCGTCGCCAAAACCGGCATTCACGGTAATGTAAGGATCCACGCCGAGCAGACGGCAAAGCGTCAGGAACTCATCTGTGCCTACATCGTTGGGCTGAACGGCATGCCAGACCGGATCGTAGATGGGCGGTCGCTTGTCTCTATCGCCGACGCCATAGCGCCATTCGTACGCAGAAACGAAGTTGCCTCCGGGGAATCGATAGACGCCGGAATGAAGTTGCTTCAGCGCGGCAATCACTTCCGCGCGGAAGCCCTCGATGTTGTCCGCCGGCATCAACGAGACCGCGCCGATGTGAAACGAGCCCGTACCGGTTCCCGTGATTTCGAGCTGGGCATTGTCGCTGTCACCTTGGGCCTGGAAGTGAAGTAAGAACTTCCGGTACGCGGCGCCGATGGGGCGAATGGTCAGCGTCTGACGATCACTGGCTCCGCTGCCCCACGCCAGAGTCACTTTCACTACGGCGCCGGGGCTGCCGGCCAGCACGATGCGGCCCGTGTAGGCTTTCCCTTTGCGCACGGCAAGACCGGTTTGCTGGACTCCATGCGCTTCGGTCGGGCTAAGCTTGATCAGCGGCGTATGATCGCCGGTGTACGGATTTTTCGTGTCCATCATCACCACTTCGTCGCCGCCGACCGGCGTCCAATGGCGCTGGGGCGGGCGTGGCGGCCGGCCCGGCATGGCAGGGGGCTCCGCAGGCGGCTTCGAGGTCACCGGATTGTAGAACTTGCGGTCTCCCAGCATTTCTGCCCATACACCTTCGTTGACGAGGTTTCCGCCGTGCTCCAGAAATTGCCCGTACAAGTATTTCGAGATTGGGGCTCCGGTCTTCGAAGCATCAATGGTCGCGTGAACCAATTGAGTTTGAGCAAAAGACAAAGACGGACAGAAAAGCAATGTCAGCAGCAAAGCCAGCTTAGTAAGAGTTGAACTCTTCGTTTTCGAATGCACGGTATGGCGCCTCCTGTTATGAACCCGGGCACAACGTCAACGTCGGCAGGCAATGAAGGGCCTGCAAACCCCGCGCGTGCCTTACGAATGAACCAAATCAATCCCGAAGCCCTAGAGTCGATTGATCACTGTCGTTCAGGCCTTCGGTCAGAATAGCCTGGGCGCAAAATCCTTCAGATCGCGACGCCAGGTCTGCCATTCGTGCGACGTGCCCGGCGATTCGTAAAAGACATGCTTAATGCTGGCTTCATCCAGCGATTTATGCAGCCCCTCGATCCCGGCACGCATTCTGTCCGGCTCCTCTGTCCCGACGCCCAGCCAGAGCAAATGCACTCTCTTTGCGAAAGCGGCCGGGTCAGCAAGCGCCCCATTGTAGGCGGTCTTCACATCCAGGCCCTGACCCGTAAGGAGTTGCATCCCGCCTGCTCCGCTGAACCCGCCGATGTAAGAGAACACGTCCAGGTGATCGAAAGTGACCTGGAACGTTTGCATCCCGCCCATCGAAAGGCCTGCCATGGCACGGTGATCGCGATCCGGAATTGTCCTGAAGTGTGAATCGATGTACGGGATCAGGACCTGGGTCAGGTCATCCTCAAACGCCGCGGCCATATCCTGCATGGCCCGCATCATTTCTGGTGAACCAAAGGGCTTCCCCGTCAAATCGGGGACGGGTTGACCGGCGCGCCGCGCGTAACCATACGCCATCACAAGGATCATGGGCTTGCAGCTCCCAGCCGCGATCAGATTGTCGAGAATGAAATTTGCGTGACCTTGCCTGATCCATCCCGTTTCGTCCTCGCCGCCGCCATGCTGCAGGTAGAGGACCGGATAGCGAGCTTTCGTCTGCGTCTCATAGTCCGGTGGAACGTAGACCAGTGCGTGTCTCCAGCTCCCCGTCACCTTCGAGTAGTACCAAATCTCGCGGACTTGCCCGTGAGGCACTTCCTGTGGTGAATAGAACGTGGTTCCCGGTTCCGGAATCTCGATGCCGCTTGCGTACTTACCCCCACCGAAATACGACCCGCTGTCGGGGTCGCTGACCTCAACGCCGTCAATGATCAACGTGTAATAGTGGAAGCCAGGAACCAAGGGTGGGGTTGTCACGGTCCAGGATCCGTCCGGCTGCTTCTCCATATCCAGTTTCGGCCCGCTCCAAAAATTCAGCCGCACCTTGGTGGCATCCGGAGCATTCACGCGAAACTGCGCCCTACCGGCACTATCAACGCGGGGATATGCGGCATCCCACACGTTGGTCGTAGCCGGCTGAAAACTGTCCGGGGCTTGCGCCAAACAAAGAGTTGCGGATAGAAGCACAACGATGCCAACTAGCTTCATTTCTTGCCTCCTCGTCCACGTCGGGATTCCAACCACGCCGCACGGCTAAGCTGCTGGGCTTCGCGCTCGCCTGTGACGCAGGTACGCGAAGTTAGGAAATCGTTTTCTCGGCCGAGCCAGCCCGCCTCTAAACAGGACTCAACTCCCGGCTCGTTTGATCTCAAGCAACGCATACTACGCTCAGGGAATATCGAGGTGAAAGTCGTATTTTTTGGACCCGATACATCGAATTGTTCGATGCGATGTTTTCACTCCCGGCACACCTTGACGCTACTCTCGATGAATGGGAAATCCTGCAATGCGTCGTGCAGTTGATGGCTTTGCACCGGTAGCGGAACAACTTAATCTCTCTCAATCCACCGTCAGCTACGCCATCGCTCGGCTTCGGGAACGGCTGGGGATCGAATTGTCGGAATGGAAACGCAGAAAAGCCCAGCTGACATAAGTGGGTCGTGTTTTTGTTCATTTCTGGACTGAAATAACGGTCACGGACTTCGGTTCTAATGTCAGAGTGAGCTTGCCGTCATGTACCGTAGCTGAAACGGCCTTCGGCACGACGGTATCGGGCGCCTCAAAAGTGTTGATGCTGTCCACCGCGGGCGCTGTCAATGTCTCTCCCTTTGCCGATTTCGCCACAATGCCCGAAAGGTCGGCCTCGATCTCGAGCGGCTTCACGGGATCCAGATTGGTGATCTCCAGCCACAGTTTGCCGGTCACGTCCATCGCGGCGATGGCGTCCAGGCGAGGCAGACTAACACTGCCCTGCGTGTAGGTGCCGGCATCAAAGGAGACTGGGACAAAGGTCGCGTCCTGGAACGGCACATACATCTTGAAGACGTAGTAGGTGGGCGTGAGGACCATCTTCTCCTTGTCGGTCAGGATCATGGCCTGCAGTACGTTGATCATCTGGGCGATGTTGGCCATGCGCACACGGTCGGCATGGCGAGCGAAGATGTTTAAGTTGAGCGACGCCAGGATGGCGTCGCGCAGGCTGTTCTGCTGGACCAAGAACTGAGGATTCGTGCCGGGCAGTGGTGCGTGCCAGGCGCCCCATTCATCCACCACGAGTGCAACGTTTTTCTTTGGATCGTACTCGTCCATAACGGCCTCCTGCTTGCGCAGGAGATCGTCCATGGCCAGTGTGGACTTCAGCGTCTCGGCATATTCGTCCACCCCGAATCCCGTCGAGACCGAAGAGGGCGGCCAGCCTCTCAGCGTGTACCAGTGAAGCGAAAGCCCGTCAATGTCCCAGCTCCATCCGTGATGCTGGTAAGCCTTCATAATGGTCTCGGTCCACTCGGTGGAGGGACCGCCCGGGCCGACGGCGATCCGCAGCATCGGCCGCTTGCCCTGCTGAGCCGGATCCAGGTTCCTGACGAAGTGGCTGTAGATCCCGAGCTGGCTC